>SL_5KL_010_SEDDRAFT_10000162_pt1 | contig 39947 bp, 32 predicted proteins | sample SodLakKL_010_SED_FD_9118 | JGI IMG/M metagenome (IMG submission 9118)
CGATATAAACCGGGTGGAGAAAATGCAAGCCAGTCTCAGCGCTTTCTCGCCGGTTCCGGTTAGAATCTTACCTTCCAGGGAATTTTTTTTAAGTACCGAAGTCCTATCCCGCAGCGAAGAATATCAACAGATGCGCCTGCAATTCCTCGATTGGGCCAGCCGCAAAAGCGAAGGGATCTATGTGGCGCCAGCTTCTTCCCTGCTTTCCAGGATGCTTCCGGTAAATACCTGGCATGAACTGACCATAAGCTTACAAACAGGCCAGGAAATAGATCGACAGGAATTGATTGCCCGGCTGTCTGATATGGGATATGAAAGAGTTCCTTTAGCAGAAACCAGGGGGCAGTTTAGCGCGCGTGGTGAAATAGTCGACATATATCCTCCCGGCTACAAACTGCCATTTCGCCTTGATTTGTTTGATAATACCATCCAGTCCCTGCGCTTCTATGATCCGGCCAGCCAGCGCTCTACAGATTATGTTTCGGCGGTAACGGTATCCCCGGCCCGGGAGCTTATTCTGCCGGGAAAAATTTACCGAAAAGGAGAGGCTTTTATTTATGAAAAGCTGGACCAGGCGGTTTCCGGGCTTCGCCGGCGCGGTGAAAAAGAAAAAGCCGCGAGATTAAAAGAAGAAGTGGAACATCATATTGAAAGGCTGGCTAATCCGGAGGGGCTTGATTACCTGAGCGGTTATTTTCCATTTTATTATGGGGCGGGAAGTTCGATATTTGATTATTTTTCCGGAGATTTTTTGGTTTTTATCGAAGATCCTGCCGCTGTAGCGGAAGCTGGACTTAACTTCCACCGGGAACTTGAAAATCATTTTAATAGTTCTGCGGTGGAAAAGGAACTGCTGGAAGCTCCCGATCAGCTGCTTTGGAGTGCTCAAGAGCTGTATGCAGGGGTTCCCTGCCCGCTTATCAGCTATTCACTGTTCCAGGGCACAGGTGGTTTGTTTAAGCCCAAAGAAGCTTTCAACCTGGAAACCAAGACCGTCCCGTATTACCACGGGCAATGGGAACTTTTTAAAAACGATTACCGGGAATGGCTAAAAAATGATTACCGGGTTTACCTGGTTTCTTCAAATGTCCGGCGGGGACGGGGTTTGTTGGACCAATTATCGGAGCAGGGTATTTTTGATATGGACCGGCGGCCACAAAAAGAAGGTGGATACCAGCGGGAACTCACCAGGCCTCATGTTTTGGAAGGCAGCCTGGATGAAGGGGTAATTATTCCTTCCCTGCAGCTGGCTGTAGTTACCGAGCAAAATTTATTGCCCGGGCGCAGGAAGAAAAAGCACTTTAAACCACAGGAAGGGGTCCGGCTCAGCGATTACCGGGAACTTTCGGCGGGCGATTATGTAGTTCATGAACAGCACGGGATCGGAAAATACCAGGGCATCAGCACCCTGGAAATCGGAGGTTTAAAACGAGACTATCTGCTGCTTAAGTATAAAGGGACGGATAAACTATATATCCCGGTAGAGCAGATCAGCCTGATCCAGAAATATTCCGGCAAGGAATCTCCGGCGCCCCAACTTCACAAGCTTGGTGGAGGGGAATGGCCCCGCCTGAAGAAAAAAGTCGCTCAATCCGTGGAGGAGTTGGCCCGGGAACTTCTTTCCCTGTATGCCGCCAGGCAGGCTTCTCCCGGCCATAGTTTCGGGCCGGATCACCCCTGGCAGCAGGAATTTGAAACTCACTTTCCATATGAGGAAACACCGGACCAACTGCAGGCTATCCGGGATGTTAAGGCAGACCTTGAAAGGCAGTACCCGATGGACCGCCTGGTTTGCGGTGATGTCGGTTACGGCAAAACCGAAGTAGCCATGCGGGCTGCCTTTAAAGTGGTTATGGAAGGAAAGCAGGTGGCCGTGCTGGTACCGACAACCGTTCTTGCCCAGCAGCATTACCGCACCTTCCAGGAACGTTTTGAAGGTTTCCCGGTCAAAGTAGTCCAGCTGAGCCGTTTTGTTCCTAAAGCAAAGCAAAAAGAAATTATCAAAGACCTGGCTGCCGGTAAAATAGATATTGTAATCGGCACTCACCGGTTATTATCCGGTGACATCAATTTTAACGACCTTGGTCTTTTAGTCCTCGATGAAGAGCAGCGGTTCGGGGTCCGCCAGAAAGAAAAGCTTAAACAGCTGCGCCTGGAAGTCGATACCCTGGCAATGACTGCAACCCCGATCCCCAGAACCCTTCACCTTTCCCTGGCCGGGGCCCGCGATTTAAGCGTTATTGATTCTCCACCCGAAGATCGCTACCCGGTTCAAACCTATGTTCTTGAATACAGCGACGAGCTCTTAAAAGAGGCGGTTCAGCGGGAACTTAACCGCGATGGCCAGGTATTCATTGTCTTTAACCGGGTTGAAGGTATCGATACGTTTGCCAACCGGGTGCAAAAAATGTTTCCCCATTCCCCGGTAGCTGTGGCTCACGGGCAAATGCCCGAGGCTAACCTGGAAAAGATTATGGTTGAATTCCAGGAGGGCAAATACCAGGTACTGGTCTGCACAACCATCATTGAATCGGGGCTGGATATTTCCAATGTAAATACTCTGGTTGTTTATGAAGCGGATAAGTTTGGCCTGGCACAGCTGTACCAGATCAGGGGACGGGTAGGCCGTTCAAACCGTCTGGCCTATGCCTACCTGACATATCGCAAAGACAAGGTGGTTTCAGAAACGGCTCAAAAGAGGTTAAAGGCGGTAAAAGAATTTACCGAGCTGGGTTCCGGGTTTAAAATTGCTCTCCGTGACCTGGAAATTCGAGGGGCCGGTAATATCCTGGGCGCCGAACAGCACGGCTTTATAACCGCGGTAGGCTTTGATCTATATTGCAAGCTGCTGGACCGGGCAGTAGCGGAACTAAAAAATGAAAAGCCTGTTCAAACAGTTGATCCCAGGCTGGAACTGCAGGTCAACGCTTATATTCCCTCCTCTTATATTGCTGACCAGGGACAGAAAATTGATTTCTACCAGCGTATTTACAATGCCAGGTACCGGGAAGAGCTGCGGGAAATAGCGGAAGAACTCATCGATCGGTTTGGCCCGCCGCCGGATCCGGTTAACAATTTAACGGCCATTGCCGAGTTACGGATTCTGGCCATTGAACTGGGCGTAGAAGCAATCAGGCAGCAAAAGGAGATTACTGTTACATTTGCCCCGGGCAGAGCAATTAACAAGGATATCCTGAAGGAGATTTCTTCGATCGAACAAGAAAGACTCACGTTAAAGAAAGAAAAACCGCTGATGTTGAAGATCGGTCGGTGGAAAAAACAAGAAGATCGCCTGTTTGAACTTATTTCGTTTTTTGAGGAACTGGTTGACCTGCAACCGGCCCTCAGCAGGGGAAGCGGTTAGCAGGAAGGGTGCTTAACTGTTATAATATCGGACAGAAAAACTCTAAAATTATAAGTATAAGAACTAAATTAACAATCGTCCCTGGTTAATTATTACTAAACGACAAAGAAGGTTAAAACAATTGTCCACCACCTCCATTTCTTTTGTAAAAGGAGCGGCAATCCTGGCGGTGACCGGTATCGCCGCTCGTGTAATCGGAGCTCTTTTTCGGATTATCCTTGCTGCCCTGCTCGGAGATGAGGGAATTGGCCTTTTCATGTATGCATACCCGGTATATTCCACTTTGCTTGTAATATCCACCGCGGGAATCCCGGTAGCCTTATCGAAAATTATGGCTGAAAAGCTGACTCTGAATGATTACCGGGAAGCTTTAAGAGCATTTCGCATTGCTTTTCTTATTCTTACCATGACCGGCTTTACAATTACCTTGATTTTGTTTTGGGGGGCGGAATTTTTCGCCGGAGCGGTTGTCAGGGACCTGGATGCAGCCTACCCCCTGATGGCAATTTCCCCGGCAATATTTTTTGTTACAATAATGGCTGCCCTGAGGGGGTTTTTTCAGGGCCAACAAAATATGATTCCAACCGCCGCTTCGCAAATGATAGAACAATTAGTACGGGTCGGTTTTTCAATAACCATGGTTTTGGTTTTGCTTCCGATCGGACTTGATTATGCTGCGGCCGGAGCCGCTTCCGGGGCTGCAGCCGGAGGACTGGGTGGTTTCCTGCTGCTGGCCGGTTACTACTGGCGCAAGCGCGGAATTTTGCTTAAACAAGCTGAAAGGCAGCAGGATCACCTGGCCGCCCCGGCAGGAGCCATTGTCGGCCGGATCCTGCGCTTAGCCATCCCGGTCACTATCGGGGGGCTGGTAATTCCTTTGATTTCCCTGATCGACCTGGCGGTAGTGCCGCGCCAGCTCCAGGCTGCCGGTTTCGACCTGGAAACCGGGCGGGCTTTGTATGGACAGCTCACAGGCATGGCCGGCCCGGTAGTATATTTCCCCAATGTGGTAGCCCTGGCCCTCAGCATAAGCCTGGTTCCTTCCATTTCCGAGGCTTACGCACTTGCCAACAAACAGCTGATTAGCTCACGTTCCGCTATTGCGGTTAAGCTAACGGTGTTATTTTCTTTTCCCGCCGCGGTCGGTCTTTACCTGCTGGCTGAACCGGTGACCGTTTTATTGTATGACAATGCCGAAGCAGGATATTCCCTGGCCTACATGTCCTGGTCGGTTATACCGTTGTGTCTTTATGTTTCTACGACAGGAATAATCCAGGGGCTTGGCCGTCCCATTCTTCCGGCCTTAAACATGTTTTATGGAGGGCTGGTCAAAACTGTCCTTTCCTGGTTTCTCACTGCCGTGCCGGCCTTAAATGTGGGCGGGGCAGCGCTGGCTACGGTTATAGGCCTCGGAGTAGCTGCCGCATTTAATCTATACCATGTGCACCGCTTTGCCGGATGGCAGCCCAGGTGGAAGGAATTGATCGTCCTTCCCGGGGCAGGGGTGGTAACTATGTCAATATTGGTACTGGCGACATATCATGTTATTATCGTGGTAGCTGAAACAACGCTTTCTCCCGGCCAGCTCAACGGTGCGGCTACCCTGGGAGCGATTGTTATCGGCATAATAACCTACGGGTTGTTTATGCTGCTTTCCGGAGGGGTAAGCCGGCAGGAGTTACAGATGGTACCGTTTGCAGGGCCCGGGCTGGTCAAATTGGCCCATAAGCTTTATTTATTTAGAAGGAACTAGTTGAAAAGGTGAATTCATGGCTAAAATAGTGTTAGTAGGACTGGGACCGCATAACACGGACTATTTATCGAGTGAGGCCCTTAAGTATTTAAAAAGCAGGCACCCTCTATTTTTTCGGACTTTGCAACACCCGGCAGCCCGCCATTTAGCTCCGGGCAAAAAAGTCCGCTCTTTTGATCGGCTTTACAGAAGAGCAAAAAGTTATGACCAGGGTAACCGGGCTGCGGTAAACAGTTTAATCGGGGCGGCAAAAAAGTACGGGACAATTTGTTACATGGTCCCGGGGAATCCTTTAACAGATGGCGCCTTTACCGGGCGTCTGCTAAAAACATGTGCCGGGAAGCAAGTTAAAGTTCAAGTGTTACCGGCTTCTCCCGGTTTGGATCCGCTGCTAAAAGCGTTTAATTTAGATGCCCGGGAAGGAATTTTGATCCGGGACCCCATGTCTGTTGAACAATTAAAAATACCCGGCAAAGAAAACCTTGTATTTTTTCAAGTTTGCAACCGGGCAACGGCATACCGGTTAAAGAGGAGGTTAATGAAGCTATACCCGTCAGACCATCCGGTGACTGTGCTAGAAGTAATTGGTTCGAAAACCAAAAGGCGCCGGGAACTGCCCCTTAAAGAGCTGGGCTGTCAGGATATATTTGCCTCCCGGACAGCAGTTCACCTGCCGCCGTACCGGGGCCATACAATTGGTGATTTAATTGAAGTCATGGAAAAACTGCGTGCCGCAGACGGATGTCCCTGGGACAAAAAGCAAACCCATCAAAGCTTAAGGCAGTACCTGGTCGAAGAGGCTTATGAAGTAATTGCCGCCATTGATCAAAAAGATGATGATTTGCTCAGGGAAGAGCTTGGCGATGTCCTTTTACAGGTGGTTTTTCACAGTCAGATTGCCGGCGAAGAAAACCGGTTTAGCTTTTTTGAAGTTGTCCATGATATAACGGAAAAATTAATCAGGCGTCATCCACATGTTTTTGGCCGGGGATACGCGGCCGACCCTTCCGAGGTCAAGGTGCTTTGGGAAAAAATAAAATCAGATGAAAGGAACTTTAAGAAAAGGGCGGGGGTTAATAGCAGCCGGGACGAGGCGGAGGACGATAAAAACGAGAATATCAAAAACAGGTACTCTGTGGACCAGGCCCTCCCCGCCTTGCTCAAGGCCTACAAGCTGCAAAAGAAAGCGGCCGAAGCAGGATTTGACTGGCCATGCGTCCAGGGGGCGCTTGAAAAGGCCAGGGAAGAACTACTTGAACTGGAGGAAGCGTTTGTTTCAAAAGATCAGGATTCGATCGAAGAAGAACTGGGTGATTACCTGTTTACCGTGGTTAACATATCCCGCTTTATCAAGGTAAATCCGGAACTTGCACTGGGCAAAACGGTGGTAAAATTTATGGATCGATTTCACTATGTTTTGGAACAGGTTGAGAAAACAGGCCAGCCAATTACCAGTTTCTCCCTGGAGACTCTCGATAAATGGTGGGAAGAAGCTAAAAAATTAAGGAAAATGCGTAAATAAAGCAGGAATCTTAAAAACAAAGTCGAATAAACATGAGCATAAAGGGAAAATTACTTTGAACAAGGAGGGTTTTAAACTGTGAATAAGTCTGAACTTGTAGATCTGGTTGCTGAAAAAGCTGGGATGTCAAAAAAGGATAGCGAAAAAGCGGTAAAGGCGGTTTTAGACAGTATTACTGACGGTTTGGTTAAAGGGGATAAGGTCCAACTGGTTGGTTTTGGCACATTTGAAGTCAGAAACCGTAAAGCGCGCGAGGGTCGCAATCCCGCAACGGGAGAAAAGATTAAGATCCAGGCCCTGAAAGTACCAGCGTTTAAGCCAGGCAAAGCACTAAAAGATAAAGTTAAGTAGTTTGCCGGCATTATTCTCCATATGAATTGTCCAAGCCTGACCGATCCCCCCGCTTTTGGGGGGATTTTTTCCAAAATGTGAGCGTGATTACCATGGGATTAAAGGATAAAAAAGGGAACAACAAGCCTGTTTCTAAATTGCCCCAGCGTCCCCGGGGTAAGGGGTACAGCATGTACCGCCTGGTAAGCACGGTGGGCTTAATCCTGATCTGTGTTCTTTTGGTGATTATAGCTGCCCAGTATATCAGGCAGGAGCAGGCTAGGGCTGAACTGGAAGAATATGAAGAAAGGATCAGGGAACATGAAAGGCGCAAGGAAATGGCCGAGCTGGAAATTGAACGGCTGGAAGACTATGATTATATTGAAATTCTCGCCCGGGAAAGGCTGGGCTTGATCAAACCTGATGAAACAATTTTCCAGTTAGAGGATTGACAATAATAACAAAGAAGTTATAATAACATTAGTTTAAAGGGATCATTCGGTATTATCCCAGGGTGGTTACTGTAAAATTACCGGATAATAATTACCGATAATAAATACCAAGGAGGAGTTTTTCATCAAGAAAGAGATTGTTGTGGGTAGTATTGTGGAAGGAGTGATAACCGGGATAACAAATTTTGGCGCTTTTGTGGACTTACCCGATGGCACGACAGGGCTAGTTCATATTTCGGAAGTGGCTGATGAGTATGTTAAAGATATAAATGACTTTTATAAAAAAAATGATAAAGTCGAAGTTAAAGTGCTTTCAGTAGAAAAAAACGGCAAAGTTGGTCTTTCAATTAAACAGGCTCAGAAAAAGGCGCCCCCCGCAGAAAACATCAAGAAAAGCAAGGCAGAGCCGGTAAAGAAAGGTTCCAAAGGCTCGAAGGGCTCTTTTGAAGATAAAATGAGCCGTTTCTTTAAAGAAAGCGATGAAAGGTTATTGGATCTTAAGCGTAATACTGAATCAAAAAGAGGTAGCCGCGGTAGTTCATGCCGTGAAGGATAGTTGATTTTCTCCAAGCTTAATCAATATTTTTAAGGCACTCTGCTACAGGGTGTTTTTTTATCTGGGCAATCCTTTCCGCCCCGCAGGGTGATTGGTCGTGACTGCAATTGGCACAGTTAAAAAAGGTTAAAGAGTATATTTCCCGGGAAGGCCTTCTAAAAAAAGGCGATAAAGTTATTGTTGCAGTTTCAGGGGGGCCTGATTCTTTTGCCCTTCTGCATATACTCCATGAACTATCCCGCGAACTAAAATTAGAACTTATAGTGGCGCACCTAAATCACAGCCTGAGAAAAGAAGCGGAGGTTGAAGAAGCCGAGGTAGGTAAAATTGCTTTATCCTGGTCGCTTGTTTTTGAATCGAAAACGGTGGATATTAAAAGACTAAAAAAACAAAAGGGTATCTCAGAAGAAGAAGCCGGAAGGCTTGCCCGTTATGAGTTTTTGTTTGATACTGCCAACAAATATGGGGCATCGAAAATTGCCTCCGGGCATCACTTAGATGATCAGGCTGAAACTGTTCTGTTAAACGTGCTCAGAGGTACCGGGGTAGACGGTTTAGCCGGTATATTACCCAAAAGCAGGAGAAAAGGTTTTACCTTAATCAGGCCCTTGCTCTGCTTGCGGCGCCGGGAGATTGAACAGTATTGCCGAGAAAATGACCTGCAGCCTTTTACAGATAGCAGCAACCTTGAAACCGACTATACCCGCAACAAGCTCCGCCTGGAATTGATTCCCGAACTTGAAAAGCGCTTTAATCCTCGCCTCAGGGAAGCCTTGTTTGGACTGGCTGAACTGGCGGCAGCAGATCGTCATTACCTGCAAAGATTAACCAGGGAAAAATACTTAGAAATTGCCCGTCCTAGAAGAGATAGTATTGCCTTTCGGAGAAATGATTTGATTAACCTTCCACCTGCCCTCAAAAACAGGATATTGCATTTAACCTTGAAGATGTATTTAAGCCCGGGGCAGATAGGGAGGCACCACATCCACCAGCTTCGAGGATTGATCGAAAAAGGCAGTACTGGAGACGAACTGATTTTGCCCGGCGGGGTATGGGCCTGCCTTGATTATAATAACTTAACTGTTTACAATCCGGGTTACAGCGGTGATTTAAATATTACAGAAATCACCCTGGAAGTTCCCGGGCAAGCCGGTTTACCGGGTGGCAGAAAAATCAAAGCCGGGGTAGTGGATATTGATCATTTATCCAGGCGGCCCGGCAAATACCGCGCCTGTCTTGATTATGATTTAATCCCGACCAAATTTTTGAAAATCTGTTCGAGATGGCCGGGAGCCCGGTTTTATCCCCAGGGGAGTAAAGGGAGCAAAAAAATTAAAGATTTTTTCATTGATCAGAAAGTTCCCAGGCAAAACCGTGAAAACGTGCCCCTAATTGTAGCAGGCGATGATATTATATGGGTGGCCGGGATAAGAATCGCTCATCCTTACCGGGTTACCGATCGGACTAAAAGAGTGCTGGTCCTGGAGTATACAGTTCCGAAGCTGCCGTCAAAATAAAATTTTGTTAGAATATGAAGATGAAGAAGCATCTGCAGGTTTCTACTATACTGATTAAGGTGGGAATGAATGTGGCTGAAGAAAAAACAAATGCAAAAGGGAACAAAAAGTTCAATTACCAAACGAGTGAAGAGTTGGAAGTACTGCTTCCTGCCGGGGATATTAATAGACGGGTAAAAGAGCTGGCCGATCAAATCTCAATCGATTACCGCGGTAAAAGGCCTTTAATGATCGGTATATTAAAAGGGGCGGTAATTTTTTTGAGTGATTTAATTCGTTTAGTGGATGTCCCGGTTGAAATTGATTTTATTGCAGTTTCCAGTTATGGCAGCAGCACCACCTCATCCGGGGTGGTCCGTATTTTAAAAGACCTGGAACAAAGCATCCAGGGCAAAGATGTCCTAATCGTGGAAGATATCGTCGATACGGGACTGACTCTCAATTACCTGATCGATAACCTGGAGAGCAGGAAACCAAATTCATTAAAAGTAGTAACTCTACTGGATAAGCCTGAACGCCGGAAAGTTGAGTTTGAGCCCACCTACTGTGGTTTTGCAATCCCCGATCATTTTGTTATTGGCTACGGCCTGGATTACGGGGAAGACTACCGTCAGCTTTCCGACATCTGCATTTTAAATGCTTAAGACAAACTTTCTCAAGAGAAGAAGTCAAATTTAAAACGGGGCAAATAAACTTCTAACAAGGCTTAGGTTTTATTGCTTCCACCCACCCAGTGTGTTACAATTTATTTCAGGCTTTATAGGGCTTAATGGAGAGGAGGGTACTTTTTGAGCCCAGTTGTCAGACAAATAATGTTCTACCTGCTAATCGGGCTGGTAGTAGTAATTTTACTTGCCACGTTCAATGCCGGTGTTGAGCCGGAAGAGATAAGCTATAACGAGTTTGTGAATAAAATCGAGCGCGGTGAAGTAGCCAAGGTTTCTGCTTATGGAAATGAAATTGAAGCTGTGCTTGATGACGGTACTGAAATCGAAACCACCCGTCCGGATGACCACCAGCTAACAGAACTCCTGTTGGAAAACGAGGTCCCTTATTCACCGCACCCCGAACGGGGGCCGGAATGGTGGCAGACCGCCCTTACCTATATGATCCCCTTTCTGTTGATCATCGGGATATTTTTCTTTTTTATGCAGCAGTCCCAGGGCGGCGGCAACCGGATGATGAATTTCGGTAAAAGTAAAGCTAAACTCCAGGAAAGCGATAAAAAGAAAGTTACTTTCGATGATGTTGCCGGCGCTGATGAAGAAAGAGCCGAACTTGCCGAAATAGTGGACTTTTTGAAAGACCCCCGTAAATATATTGAACTCGGGGCGCGTATCCCCAAAGGGGTTTTACTGGTCGGCCCTCCGGGAACAGGTAAAACCCTGTTGGGCAGGGCTGTAGCCGGCGAGGCCGGGGTGCCCTTCTTCAGTATAAGTGGTTCTGACTTTGTTGAAATGTTTGTCGGGGTCGGAGCTTCCAGGGTCAGGGATATGTTTGAGAATGCCAAGAAAAGTTCACCCTGTATCGTCTTCATTGATGAAATTGACGCTGTTGGACGCCAGCGTGGTGCCGGTCTCGGCGGAGGCCACGACGAAAGAGAGCAGACCCTGAACCAGCTGCTTGTAGAAATGGATGGTTTTGATGTTAACGAAGGGATTATAATTATCGCCGCTACCAACCGTCCCGATATCCTCGACCCGGCCCTGCTCAGGCCCGGGCGGTTTGACCGTGAGGTAACTGTAACCCTGCCTGATGTAAAAGGTCGGGTTGAAATTCTAATAGTACATACCAGGAGCAAACAGCTTGCTGAGGATGTTGATTTAAAAGTGGTGGCCAGGGGCACCCCGGGATTTACCGGTGCAGACCTGGAAAATGTGGTTAATGAAGCAGCGCTTTTAGCGGCCCGCGAGAACAAAAAGAAAATAACTATGAAACACCTGGAAGAAGCGGTTGAAAGGGTAGTTGCCGGAACCCAGAAGACAAGCCGGGTAATCAGCGACTTTGAAAAGAAAATTGTTGCTTACCATGAAGCCGGACATGCCCTGGTAGGGTACCTGCTCCCCCACACCGACCCGGTGCATAAGGTTTCGATCATACCCCGCGGCAAAGCGGGAGGTTACACCTTGATGTTTCCGGAAGAAGATCGCTATTACATGACTAAATCAGAACTTTTAGACCGGGTCAGCACCCTGCTTGGCGGCCGGGTTTCAGAAAAGCTGGTTCTCAATGATATCAGCACCGGGGCCCAGAATGACCTGGAGCGGGCCACCCAGATTGTCAGGCAGATGATCATGGAGTACGGCATGAGCGATGCCCTGGGGCCGATAACCCTGGGCAGGAAGCAGGACCAGGTATTTTTGGGGCGTGATTTGGGCAGGGACCGTGATTACAGCGAGGAAATTGCCAAAGCGATCGACCAGGAGATTAGAAAAACCATTGATAACAGCTACCAGCAGGCCCAGGATATTTTGGAAGAAAACCGCTCCAAGCTGGAAACCCTTGCCCAGGCTTTGATTGAGAGGGAAACTCTTAATTCGAAAGAAATTAAAGCCCTGGTAGAGGGCAAAGAGCTGCCGCCGGTAGGAGAAGAAACTGACGAAGAAGATGATCTGTTTGAAGAGGAAGAAGCTGCTGCAGATACCGAAAGTGATGACTCGGAAGATGAAGATGAAATAACCGGTGAAGATGAGGAAGTTTCTGAAACAGAAGATGAAGACCCCGGGGTAGAAGAAGCTGTAAGCGGCACTGAAGCAGGCGGCTACGCCGAAGAAGCCCCCGAGGATAAAACTGATCAAGAAACTGAAGAAAAAACCAACCGCCAGGCTTCTTTCCGGCAGCAAAGTGAACGCGGAGAAAAGTCTTAAGGAAAGCTTAAAAATTGTTGAATATTGCATTCAGGATTTATTGAGGCCGGGAAAGTTTTCCCGGCCTTACTTGTAATTAAAGTTCAACCTGTTGAGAAATTGCCGGGCATTTTTTTTAAACAGGGATTCCATTGTATCTTCAGGGAGGTCGAGTTCGAGGATACGTTTAATTCCATTTACAGGGGGTTCCATGATGAAAGGGTAATCGCTTCCATAGAGAATCCGATCGGGGTAGCCGGTTATAGTCGCTTTAATTTCTTCTAAAGGGGGAATAAAGCCCTGGTTTTGAAAAACAAAAGCTGTATCCAGGTAAAGGCCTTTATGTTTTTCCAGCAACCCCCGGTACTGTGCAAGTTCATTGAGCCCTAAGTGGGGGATAATTAAGTTCAAGTCGGGGAAATGGCGTAAAAGATTTTTTATGTAAGCAATCCCCAGGCATCCTTCCGCAGCCTGTGGGAAAGTGCTGGCATGAACTACCGCTGCTTTAGATCGTTCTAGCAGGGCTTCATAAACCGGAAACAGCTTTTTGTGATCCGGGGGATGTTTCTGAACCAGGCAGTGCAGTTTAACCCCGGCAAAATCATAGCGGTCCAGGGCTTCGGTAATTATTTCACCCAGATCGGGATCGCCGGGATGGACCGAAGCAAAAGGAATCAACCGGGGATGCTCTAAGCTGAAGCGGTAAAGCCAGGAATTTAATTGCCGGGAAAGCCCGGGCTTATGGGCATAAGCTAAAAGAAAAGCTTTATTTACCCTGCAGCCTGTCATTTCTTTTACCAGGGTTTCCGGATTGGTTGAAAAAGGAGGCCTGAAATGGTAGTTCGCCTGAAAATAAGTGTATATAGCCTCCATGATTTTTTGTGGGAAAATATGGACATGGCTGTCCCAAATATTATCTATTGCTCTAAGCTGGTTAAACAGGGCGGCAAACCCCCTTTGCAGAATTAGTTATGATATAAAAGCAGGCCGGGTAGTTTCTTAATAAAGTATAACATATGAAGAGGAGTGAGCGGATTTGACAGCAGGTTTGACGGATGTGGAAGGGATTAAGGTCGGGGTTGCTTCCAACTTAGAGGCGGCTACCGGGGTAACAGTCGTGCTGGTAGAGGGTGGAGCTGATGCGGCAGTTGAAGTGCGCGGGTCGGCTCCGGGAACAAGGGAAACCGATCTGCTGCGGCCGGGGCAGCTGGTTGACAAAGTGCAGGCGCTGGCGCTTTGCGGGGGAAGCGCTTTTGGACTTGAGGCTGCTTCCGGGGTAAGCCGGTACCTGGAAGAAAAAGACTTTGGTTTTCCTGTCGGCCGGTTTAAAGTGCCGATTGTCCCGGCTGCCGTGCTTTTTGATCTGTTCGTCGGTGACGGATCCGTCCGTCCCGACGCTGAAATGGGTTACCGGGCCTGCCGGGAAGCTACTAATGGCCCGGTTGCCGAGGGTTCAGTCGGAGCGGGTTGTGGTGCAACGGTCGGTAAAATTAGGGGGATGGATTACGCGATGAAATCCGGGCAGGCTTCTGTAACTATAAAAACAGGCAGTTTAATTGTTTCCGCCCTGGTGGTAGTAAATGCGTTTGGAGATATTTATAGCCGTAAGGGAAAATTATTGGCAGGGCCTCGTCATCCTGATAACGGCGCAGTGGGAAAAACAGCGGAACTGCTATATGAAATAGCAGGAAGTGGTTTTTCGGGCAATACAACCCTTGGGGTGGTAGCGACAAATGCTGAGTTTGGCAAAGCGGAACTAACCAAGGTCTGCCAGATGGCCCATGATGGCCTGGCCCGGTCAATTTGGCCGGTTCACACCATGTGGGACGGGGATACTATTTTTGCCCTTTCAACGGGTGAGATAGAGAAGGCGGATCTGACCCTGGTCGGCTTAATGGGGGCTGAGGCTGTTGCAGAGGCGGTAGAAAGGGCGGCGCTGACTGCCACATCCTTGGGCGGTATTCCGGCACTGGCCGATATCCGCTGAAAGCCGGGCGTGCCTGTGCGGACGGTCTTCGCAGCCGGAGACAAAATAATTTTTGATATTGATAGTGACTGTTCTTTAGACGAACTCATGCCTTGGTTTAGTGCGGCAAATTCGTTTAATTAACAAACCTGGACAGGTTATCGGCAGCTGCAAAGCCACTTCTGAAATGCAGAGAAAGCAACCGGCATCTTAACCTATCGCTTGCATTTAATTAAATTGGACCGAGCCGCTAACTATTGGCTTAGATTTCTTTTTCTCTTTCAACTAAGAGTAAAAATAGAGTAGTCCGGATGTCAGGAAAAAATCTGTGAAAAAAAGAACACCGTTGCAGGAATAAAGGCGTTTACGTTGAATAATATTATTTGCCTGCGTATTATCGTAGCAATCTATATAAAAATAACAAGGAGGTAGATTTAATGCCGTTAGATCCCACAAAACATGCTGACTGGGAAATTGCTGAAGCTGCTGAAAAGAACATGAAAAAAGTTTATGAACTTGGTGAAGAGCTTGGGCTCGAAGCCGAAGAGCTTCTTCCCCACGGCCATTATGTGGCCAAGGTTGACTTCAAGAAAGTTTTGGAGAGAAAGAAAGATGTCCCCAATGGTAAGTACATCGATGTAACCGCGATCACCCCTACTCCGCTTGGAGAAGGAAAATCGACATCAACCATGGGATTAACCCAGGGTATGGGTAAACTGGGTAAAGAGGTTATGGCAACCATCCGCCAGCCTTCAGGCGGCCCGACTATGAACGTAAAAGGGTCCGCTGCCGGCGGTGGACTGGCCCAGTGCATCCCCTTAACTCCCTTTTCATTAGGATTAACCGGTGATATTAACGCGATCATGAATGCCCACAACCTGGGCATGGTTGCCGTTACTTCCCGCCTGCAGCACGAATTTAATGCTACCGACGCTTTCCTTGAGCGCAGCGGTTTGAAGCGGCTGAATATTGATCCGCGCAATGTCTCTTTTAACTGGATTATTGACTTTTGCGCCCAGGCACTGAGAAACATTGTTATTGGCCTTGGCGGCAGAAGAGACGGTTTCATGATGCATTCCGGATTTGACATTGCCGTTTCTTCTGAAGTTATGGCTATCCTGGCTGTAGCCAACGATTTAAAAGACATGCGCGAGCGTATGGGTAAAATTGTGGTGGCCTATGATAAGCGGGGCAACCCGATCACCACCGAAGACCTTGATGTGGCCGGCGCTATGACTGCCTGGATGGTTGAAGCGCTCAACCCCAACCTGATGCAGACCCTGGAAGGGCAGCCTACATTTGTCCATGCCGGACCGTTTGCCAACATCGCGATCGGGCAGTCTTCCATCGTTGCCGACAGGGTAGGTCTCAAGTTAAAAGATTATGTTATCACCGAGTCGGGCTTTGCTGCCGATATCGGATTCGAGAAATTCTGGAACCTGAAGTGTCGTATGTCCGGCCTGACTCCGGACTGCGCAGTGCTCGTTGCTACCATCAGGGCGCTCAAATGCCATGGTGGCGCGCCGATTCCGAAGCCCGGACAGCCGCTTGACCCTGCCTACAACCAGGAAAACGTGGAATGGGTTGAAAAAGGCTGCGACAACCTGGTGCATCACATCAACACCATCAAGAAGTCCGGCATTACCCCCGTCGTTTGCATTAACCACTTCCATACCGATACGGACAACGAAGTCAAGGCTGTTCGCCGCATTGCTGAAGAAAATGGTGCTAAAGTGGCTCTTTCCAAGCACTGGCAGTATGGTGGAGACGGTGCGGAAGAATTTGCCGAAGCAGTCATCGAAGCCTGCGAGGAGCCCAGTGAATTCAAGTTCCTCTATGATCTGGATACTCCGCTACGCAAGCGGATTGAACTGATCGCCGAAGAAGTTTACGGGGCGGATGGGGTTGACTTTGCTCCGGACGCTCTTGAAAAGCTTAATAAAATGGAAGGCGATCCCAAGTTCCAGAAGATGGGGACCTGCATGGTTAAAACCCATCTCAGCCTTAGCGATAATCCCAGCTTGAAAGGGGTTCCCAAAGGCTGGCGCCTGAACGTCCGGGATATCCTTACGTACGGTGGAGCTGACTTCCTGGTTCCGGTTGCAGGAACCATTTCACTGATGCCCGGAACTGCTGCCAGCCCGGCATTCCGCAAGGTTGATGTCGATGTGGAAACCGGTAAAGTGGAAGGATTGTTCTAGAGAGTTTTTAAGCCAAAGGCTTAAATCAAGTGAAACCATTAAAAAGATAAAAGACGCCGCCTGGTATTTAAAAAACCCGGGCGGCGTCTTTTTTATTAGTCCACCTACTTTTATGGATATAGGTTTGTTTAAATTGATCAGCGCACCATTTTCATTTCAGGTTTTTACGGGCATAAAAAAAGGCGGAGCAGACACAAATTAATAAATAATGCAGGCAAAAAAGCCGGCTATGAATTACACCAGCTACTGCTGCAGAAAAAAGTTATCCCTTTGCTTTGTCCCTTGCCGGCTAAAATATTTTTTACTTTTTCCCCTGTGTTAGGAATTACCAGGTCCGGGGCTATATCAGCGAGGGGAACCAGCACAAAATCCCTCTCTGTTAAGCGGGGATGGGGCAGCTGAAGAAAAGGAGTATTCATGGTAATGTTATCATAGACCAGCAAGTCAAGGTCGATGGTGCGAGGGCCCCATCTTTCTTTACGGATCCGCTTTAATTCAGTTTCAACCGCTAACATTTTGTTTAATAAAACGGTTGGAGACAGGCTTGTTTTAACCAGGATACAGCTATTTAAAAAGCGATCTTGCTCCGGACCGCCCACCGGGTCGGTTTCATAAACCCCTGAGCAGGAATAAAGCTTATTACTTTTATCTTCAAGGAGCAAGATAACAGCCTGCTTTAAGTTGTCAAGCCGGTCGCCCAGGTTTGAGCCCAGCCCGATATAAGCGTTTCTCATGTATTGATCACTGCTTCCTGGTAACTGCTACTTTAATGCCGCCGCGGACAGAAGGAATAGGTGGGTTTGGCTTGGCTACTTCCACTTTTACCTCCAGGATCCCCGGTATAGTCAGCAGTTTATCCGCAATCCGGCAGGCCAGGGTTTCTAAAAGCATGCAGGGATCACCCTGCATCACCTCTTCAGCAAACCGGACAGCCTGGCGGTAATCGGCAACTGATTCAAGGTTGTCTTTTAATTCATTATGAGCAGATAAATCAATTCCCAGTTCCAGGTTGACCCGGAATTCCTGCCCTATAGCTCTTTCTTCGGGGAGAGCGCCATGGTAGGCATAAAAGTTTATATTTTCTATAATAATATAATCCACAGCGATTACCTCCTCACCATGGCATCGGTCATTAAAGCTACTCTCCGCATTTCCATCACATCGTGGACCCTGATTATGTCTGCCCCGGCACTAATCCCGTAAGCAATGGTCGCTGCGGTTCCCTCGAGCCTTTGGTCTGCGGGCAAATCCAGGGTTTTTCCGATCATAGATTTCCGAGAAGTTCCGAGAAGAACTGGATAACCTAAACTGGTGAATTCATTTAGATGATTCATAACATCAAGGTTTTGCTCCAGGTTTTTTCCAAACCCTATTCCCGGGTCTACTATTATTTGCCAGTCTTCTACTCCTGCCTGATGGGCCAGGGTAATAGATTCCTTTAATTCATTGATTATATCGGGGATTAAGTCATTGTAGTCGGTATTGCTGCGGTTGTGCATCAAGCATAGCGGAACCCGGTAGCGGCTGGCTGCCCGGCCAACCTCCGGGTCGTTTTTTAAGCCCCAGACATCATTAATCATTTCCACGCCCTCTTCTAAAACCCTGTATGCGACCTCTCCTTTATAGGTATCCACCGAAACCGGCAGTTTAAAAGAAGAATCGTTTTTTATAGCTTTAATAACCGGCATGATCCGGTTAAGCTCTTCTTCGGCGTTTATCCTGACCGAACCCGGACGGGTTGATTCTCCCCCGATGTCGATGATATCGGCACCTTCTGCAGCCATTTTATAGGCATGTTCCAGGGCCTTTTCCGGGTAATTGAATTTACCACCGTCTGAAAAAGAATCGGGAGTCACATTCAAAATGCCCATAATGATGGTCTTTTGTCCAAGAGTAAATTTGTGAGACCCGAGACGCAGTTCGCCTATCAATAGATCAGCCTCTCTTTCTGGGGTTGCCGGCTAATTTTTTTACATTCATTCTTTGCGCCGCAACTAATGCAAAGACGAGACAACTTATCCGCCCTGTTAAGGGCTTTACCGAGCGGAGAAATATGCCGGTTACCTGTATCTTCCTCTAAGTTTAGGCGGTGCTGTTTGATAGCTTTAATAATCAACCTGTTTTCTTCTGTATTAAAGCCTGCTTCTTCAAGCAACGGCTCTGCCAGGGTTGCGCTGGTTTCTTCATGTTCAGTGCCAAACCGGTATTGATGCCAGCGGCCGATATCATGCAATAGCCCGGCTGCATAGGCTGCTTCTTTACCAATAAAAGTGGAGTTCCCTTCTTCAAGAAGCAGCAGGTAAGTTAGCCTGGCCACGCTGACCAAATGTTCAAATTGGTGCCGGCAGAAATAACGGTTTTCCTCTTCTTTCCGGTTATATGCAAGGTAGTGCCGGTAATCGCGATTGGTGATCAACCTGTTGATACGTTCCATTTACTGGCTTCCCTTAATCAAACTAAATACTTCGACCCGGGAACTCTGGTTGCGTCTAAAGAGGCCGCGTACTGCAGAGGTAACGGTTACAGAACCTGGTTTGCCCACGCCGCGGATGCTCATGCACAGGTGTTCTGCTTCAACTACCACCACTACCCCTTTTGGTTCAAGTTCTTCGGTAATTATATCAGCAACATTGCTGGTCAATCTTTCCTGCAGCTGGGGGCGCCTGGACAGGGTTTCAATTACCCTGACAAGCTTGCTTAAGCCTACTATTCTACCTCCTGCCGGCAGATAAGCTACGTGAGCTTTACCGTAAAAAGGCAGCAGGTGGTGTTCGCACATTGAATAAAAAGATATGTCTTTAACCAGCACAATTTCGTCATGGCCGTCTTCAACAAAACAGGTTTTCAGGTGATCACGCGGATCTTGTTTTAATCCCCCGAAAAGTTCTACGTACATCTTGGCCAAACGTTCCGGGGTGCCGCGCAGGCCTTCCCGGTTTAAATCCTCGCCGACTGCCTCGAGGATCATTTCTACGCCTTTTTTTATTTTTTCCTGGTCCACAAAGCCACCGCCTTTCCCTTAATCTATAATTATGCCCGGCAGGAATAACAACAGGCTGTGCAGCAGCGCGCAGGCTAAAATGTTTTCTGTGCGAAGATAAAGATAGCCCAATACTGCTGTCATTCCAGGGACTAACACTGCAACTTCAAGGTATGTATAGGGATAAAATATTTTCCACGGCTCTATTGTGTAAATCAATGCAAACTGTACAGCCGCCGCCAGGATCATCATCGCAATCAAACCGAGATTCGGACCGAAAAGCCGGCTCAAAAAGGTTTGGATGTAACCTCTCCAGATCATTTCGCGCGGTAGCGCTAAGAGGAAAAAAATTAATGGAAATGTAGCTAGTGTTCCCCAGCCTTCCAGGGCAACTCCCCCGGGGAATCCCCTGATTGATAATATGATTAATAAACCAACAAAAACCGCCGTCAAGTAGCCGTTACCAATCTTATCACGGCGCAGTCCAAAATCGAGGTAGTCGATTAGTTTATACCTGTGCAGTAAAACTGCAGCCAGGATGATAACTAAATAACCAAAAAATGTATAGTATTCCGGCCAACCGGTTAAATCAGGGATCATTTCTGAACCATAATAAATTAATGCCAGAACCGGAACCAATCCTACGCTTAGATACCCCGGCTTAGTTTTACGCAAGTGGATCCAGTAGCGTGAATAGCGGTAATCCGGAGAGAAGATTGTGATAACCAGGAGCACTATCATGGTAAAAACCGTGTATAAAAGAAAAGTGGCCGCAAGGGATGACGATGAATAATTGGTTCCGGGAGGCAGGTGAGGTTCGCCTTCCGGGGTGATGAAGTAATAATAGATCAAACCTTCGTTACCATGAAAGGTCAGGGGCATGATATCATCCCAGATAGAAGGAATGCCCTTTTGCTTTTCGGATATTTCCATGTATGCATTTAGCCTTTCCCAGTCTTCAACCGGGGTGAAAATATTATCTCCCCTGAGTTCATCAAAAAGATCCTGTTCCAGGACCATGAAAATACCACCGGTTGAATCGGCATCTAAATTTTCTCCCTGGTAGCGAAAGTTACCGTCACCAACCAGCAATACAGTCCTTAAATAATCGGTTTCATGCAGGGTTATGATCGTTCCCCCTTCGGGGAATAAAATGTACATGTTATTTTTTTCAATCGACCATGGTTCGAAATCACACACTACCTCAGCTTCATAGCTGTAAAGTTCTCTGCCTAAAGTTTCCGGGAAAAAAGCGGTTATCACAAACGCTGAAATAACCAGGGTTGTAGTGATGGCAAGCAATATNATAAGTGCGACTAAGTAATTCTTGCCGGCCAGTTTTTTTAGTAACAAGTTGCTGCCTCCTTGTGCTGATCGTGTTGTCGTCTTTCTTTAGCAGTTCCTTTTAATTCGACTAGTAAAAGCGTTTATCCTTTAAATTAATGATGTGAGCATTGTCCAAAAACAGTTATAGTATCAGTTATTTTGAGGCAGTTCTTTTCAAAAAAGCCCCGGTCTGCTATAGTGTAGATGCTTAATGGATCTTCGTCAAGTTCAATTTTCCACTAACGAGGTGAAACCACTTGCTTCTTACTATTGATGTCGGCAACACGCATATCATGCTTGGAGTTTACCGTGAACAGGAGATCATGGTTTACTGGCGCCTGCCTACCCGGGAAGACAGCACTGAAGACGAACTGGGGATGGTGGTTAAAAACCTTCTCCATAACAGCCGTTTAAGCTTGAAGGATATTAATGCTATCGCAATATCTTCGGTGGTGCCTCCCCTGATGTATTCCCTGGAACGTATGGCCACTAAATTTTTTAAACTTGAACCTCTTGTAATCGGCCCGGGGATAAGAACGGGGTTAAATATTGTTACAGATAACCCCCGGGAAGTGGGGGCCGACCGTATCGTCAATGCCGTAGCGGCCTATAACCTGTATGGCGGCCCTTTAATTATTGTCGACTTTGGTACGGCAACCACTTTTTGCGCAGTTTCTGAGAACGGCAACTATTTGGGTGGGGTAATAGCGCCCGGCATAGGGATATCTTTGGAAGCCCTCTATGACAAGGCGGCAAAACTTCCCCGGGTAGAAATAGCCCGTCCGGATAAGGTTATCGGCAAAAACACCATTTATGCGATGCAGTCCGGAATTGTATATGGCTTCGTCGGCCAGGTTGACGGTATCGTGCGCCGCATGAAAAATGAATTAAATAAAGATCCCATGGTAGTGGCTACGGGAGGGTTTGCCTCCCTGATCGCCCGGGAATCTGAAACCATTAACAAAGTAAATACCCTTCTAACTTTAGAGGGGTTGCGCATAATTAGTAATATTAATCAAAAAGGAGAGCAGCAGGATTAATGAAAATAGGCCTGGCTTTGAGCGGTGGAGCAGCAAGAGGAATTGCCCATGTGGGAGTTTTAAAATACCTGGAAGAAAATAAAATACAGCCCCATTGCCTGGCCGGGACCAGTGCCGGCAGTATAGTGGGAGCACTGTACTGTTCCGGAAAAACAGTCAATGAGCTTTCTGAAATCGCCTCAAGTCTATCCTGGAAGAATATGCTCCATTTTTCTTTTCCTAAGATGGGTTTGATTGATTCATCTCGGCTCCTGGATGTAATTAAAGAATATATCGGTGATATAACTTTTGAAAAATTAGAACTACCGCTGGCAATCAACGCCGTCGACCTGTTAAGCGGCAAGCAGGTGGTTATGGATAAGGGGCCGGTTGCTGAAGCGGTGCAGGCCAGCTGTGCCATCCCCGGTATTTTTAGCCCGGTAAAATATAATCAGTACTTGTTGGTTGACGGTGGACTTTTAAATAACCTGCCGACCCTGTTTATTGAGGATAAAGGGGTTGACACAATTATTGCGGTAAATGTGGGTGCGCAAAGGGCCCTTAGTAAAGAACCGGGTAATATATTTGAGGTTTTAATCCAATCATTTGATGTGGTACAGCAGTATCGTGATATGGAGGCCCGAAAACACGCCGATTACTTAATTGAACCTGAACTGGGTGATCTCAGCTTTTTTGAAACCGCTAACAGCGCTCTTTTAATTGAACGGGGCTATCAAACTGCCGAACAGGTTTTAAAGCAGGTTAATTTAAGCTCTAAACCGGGCCTGCTGGGCAGGTGGTTTAAAAGGCGCAGCAAAAAGTAAGAGATGATCAAATGAAAGAACTTCCCTGCAGTGAGGCAATTGTTTCCAGCCGCAGTATGGGGAAATTTGATTCCGAAGCAGTTACCACTGGGCGAATTTAGCTGATCATCGACGCAGTCGGGCCGGCACACCAGGCTCAACCAATGCTTCGGCGACCACTGCAACTGCTTTAACCGCAATGTTCCCCTCCAAAACGCAGCACGGCTTAGCAATAACTGTATTTTTTATAATGTAGGATCAAAGAAAATACTGCTTATAAGAAAAGGGCTGCACCAAAGCATTTTTGGAACAGCCCTGTTTATATCTCTCTTATATGCTTTTAACTGGAACTACTCTGTCTCCCCACAAAGTCGCTTTATTCTTTCCCAATCTTTATCTACATACTCCTGGATCGATTTTAAGACTTCCCGGTTTTCATCTTTGAAAAGATGGGCAAATCGGCCCTGTGGTTTGAGATATTCTTCTACAGGTTTTTTCTCTTTTGGTTTAGTAGTTAGATTCCATTTGCCGTTTTCTATTTCATAAAGGGGCCAGACACAGGTTTGCACTGCCAGGCGGGCCAGCTCTATTGTTTCTTCCATGGGGTAGCGCCATCCTCTATGGCACGGCGCAAGAATGTTAATGAAAGAAGGGCCGTCGGCAGCAAAAGCCTTCTGGGCTTTTTTTACAACATCGCGCCAATTACTGATTGAAGCCTGCGCCACATAAGGGATGTTGTGTGCTGCTACTATTCCTGTTAAGTCTTTTCGATTTTCAGTTTTACCGTAACTATCTTTACCGTGAGGGCTTGTAGAGGTCCAGGCCCCTTTCATGGTTGCACCGGATCGTTGGATGCCTGTATTCATGTAAGCTTCGTTATTATAACAGACATAAACCATTCGGTGTCCTCTTTCCAACGCTCCTGAAAGGGCCTGTAACCCGATGTCATAAGTCCCCCCGTCTCCTCCAAAAGCAACAAACCGGTAATCATCTTTAATTTTTCCTTGTTTTTTTAATGAACGGTACGCTGCTTCAGAACCACTTAAGGTGGAAGCAACATTTTCAAAGGCACAGTGTATATAGGAAGCATTCCAGGAACTATATGGATAAATAGTTGTTGAAACTTCCAGGCAACCAGTGGGGTTAGCGACAACCAGTTCCACATCATCGGGTGCACCCATTAATATCTGGCGCACTGCTACGGGAGCGCCGCAGCCTGCGCACAAGCGGTGTCCACTGGTCAACACGTCTTCTTTTTTAACCAGATCTTTTAGTTTTGTGGACATTTATATCACCCCTATTCCCTGAGACCCAGGTAATTTATTTTCTGTTCTGCTTTGCCGCTGGAATTCATTTCGAGTATTTCCTCCATGGCTTTTTTGACCAGTTCGACTGACAGGTCACGTCCTCCAAGGCCGTAAACATAATTGACCATAAGAGGCTTAGCTTCTTGTTCGTAGAACGAGGAGCGCAGCTCATTAAAAACGGGGCCGCCCATTCCCCCGGCGAAGGTAGTGGATCGATCAAAGACCGCTACTGTTTTTACGCCGGATAATGCTTTTATTAATTCCTCGGCGGGGAAAGGCCTGAAGCTTCGCAGTTTAATCATGCCGGCACGGATTCCGTTGGAGCGCAGGCATTCAACCTGATGGCGTATTGTTCCGGCACCCGACCCTTGAGCAATTACCGCAAACTCGGCATCTTCCATCCCAAGAGTTTCAAAAAGCCCATAAGTCCGGCCGCTGATCTTTTCAAATTCATCAGACACATTTTTGATGACCGGTAAAGCGTTTGCCATCGCTTCTTCTTGCTGCCGTTTAAACTCAAAGTAATAACTATGAACAAATGGTCCTACACAAACCGGGTTGTTGGGATCAAGCATTGTAAATGGAGCGTTTCTTTCACCAACAAAGTTTTTAACTTTTTCATCATCAATCAGGTCAACCCGGTCTACAGCGTGAGAAATAATAAAACCATCCATGAGCACCATTACAGGCAGGTAGACATCAGGATGTTCGGAAATTCGCACCGCCTGGATAATATTATCGTATGCTTCTTGAGCATTTTCGGAGAATAACTGGATCCACCCGGAATCTCGCGCTCCCATGCTGTCGCTATGGTCGCAATGGATATTAATAGGAGCAGATAGTGATCTGTTAACGTTGGGCATTACCATAGGTAATCTTAACCCGGAGGCAATGTAAAGCAATTCCCACATCAGGCCCAACCCTTGCGAACAGGTAGCGGTCATAACGCGAGCCCCGCTGGAGGCGGCACCAATACAGGCACTCATGGCGCTGTGCTCACTTTCAACATTGACCAGCTCTGTATCTACTAAACCATCGGCGGCTATAGCCGAAAAAGCTTGCACAATATCGGTTTGAGGGGTAATCGGATAAGCTGCCACAACATCGGGATTAATTTGCCGCATTGCTTCAGCCACTGCCTCATTTCCTACAATGGCAACAGTTTTGCTGTTTATAACAGCCATTTTCTTCCTCCTTTCAAAACGAGGGTGTTAAAAAACTATTTTTCCTTACTTTGCGCTTCTATTTCGCTTATCATTTCAAAGGCATCAACCGGACATTCTTTCGCACAGATGCCGCAGCCTTTACAGTAATCATAATCTACACCCGCAAATTCATCGTTAGAAAAACTTATGCAACCTTCGGGGCAAAATACGAAGCAGATGAAGCAGTTGTTGCACTTTTCTTTGTCGTGGATGGGTCGTAAAGAACGCCACCCTCCGGTTTTTACCTGGCGAGAATTACCGGGATCTTTGATTGCTATCCCGGTAGGGTGTTCTTTCCAGTGCCATTCATCAATTTTACTGATATCCCAGCTCATTCACCCTTCACCTCCTCAAAAGCTCTTTCCAGGGCGGTAATATTACTGTCGACAACTTTCTGCGGGAACTTCTTCTCGAACGATTCTTTCAAGTACCCGGCGGCCTCCTCTTTACTTAAGAGCTCCGTAATACTTAAAAGCGCACCCAGCATCGGGATATTTGGCATAAAGCGGCCGAGGGATTCCATAGAAATATTTGTGGCATCTATGGTGTACAGTTTGCGCCCTTCGAGGTTGATCCGTTTCCTGGTTTCAGATGGATTCTCATGTGAATTGATCAGGACAATCCCATCTTCAGGCAAGCCGGTAGTGATATCCACTACCTCCAGTAAAGTATGGTCGACAACAACCACAATTTGGGGATAGTTTACTCCGCAGTAGGTGGATATTTTATGCTTACTCAACCTGTTAAAACACTGTATGGGAGCTCCCATACGTTCCGGGCCGTATTCAGGAAAAGCCTGGAAAAACATGTCTTTAACCAGTGACATTTCAGCAAGCATTTTCGCGGCTGTTACAGCCCCCTGTCCTCCCCTGGCGTGCCAGCGGATTTCAGTAATCTCATCCGTTGTAATCATAGTTGTTACACCTCCAGTCTTGTTATTGTTCTACAACAACATACGAGATTGTCAGTAAACGTTACAATCCAGAACGTTTTATAAAAAACAAAGTTACTGCTCAGCCGTGCTGCATTTCAGACTGGTTCCGGCTCATCGTGGACAATGGCATCGACCTCAGCCGCAGGCTTTTGCCTTGGTTCCCCTCGGCATTCTCCATCTAAGGCTTTAGGCTTCGGCGGCCTGCCTCCATGCAGGCTGACCGGCTGCAATCTCTGCCCCAAAGGCCATTGCAATCGCTTTACCTGCAATGTCTCCAGTCCAAAATGCAGCACGTCTGAGCAGACACAAAACAAAAAAACATCCCAGGAATTTTGAATAATCCTTTTGTAGGCCAGGTTAATTCAACCAGTATTTGCCAGCTTAAAGAGCAAGCTTAGATATTACCTTAAGGTGATGCTGAGTCGGAAAATTTTCTATTATCCATTTATTTCCGTTAACTCCTTTATGATGATACCATATCCCCTTACCATAATCAATTTATTATAATAGCAAGTTTTTTCCATGAATACAGTAAAAGTGCACTCTCTTGCAAAAAACGAAAGCGCACTTTTATATTTCCCGTTTTTAATTGGCATTTACCGGCTAGCTATCTGAGTTAGCCTGAGCCTCGGCCAGTTGTTGCAGCATTTCAAGCCTTTCTTTGGCCACTTTTTCCGCTTCGTTAAACAGCTTTTCAGCCCGTTCGGGAAACTCTTTTTGCAGTGAACGGAAGCGAACTTCATTCATCATGAATGTATGCAGGTCTTCTTTCGGCTCCTTGGAATCCAGGATAAATGGATTTTTACCTTCTTTGGACAACAGCGGATTATAACGGTACAGAGGCCAGTATCCCGATTCTACGGCAAGCTTTCCTTCCCGCTGGCTCTTGGTCATATCGATCCCGTGTCCGATGCAAGGAGAATAGGCAATGATTATTGAGGGTCCCGGGTAGGCTTCCGCTTCGGTGATAGCCTTTAAGAACTGGCTCTGGCTGGCCCCCATTGAGACCATGGCCACATATACATAACCATAAGTGACAGCCATCAAACCTAAATCTTTCTTGCGGGTTTCTTTACCGGCAGCGGCAAATTTGGCAATGGCTGCGGTCGGTGTTGATTTTGAAGATTGCCCGCCGGTGTTGGAATAAACCTCTGTATCGAGAACTAACAGGTTTACATCAGCCCCGGTGGAAATAACATGGTCTAAACCTCCAAAGCCAATATCATAAGCCCAGCCGTCTCCACCGATTATCCAAATTGAACGCTTCGGTAGCAATTCAGCTTTTTCCCGCATTTCGGCAAGCAGCGCACTGTTGCTATTATTCGGGGACTCATTTTCAAGAACTTCGCGAACCCGGTCGGCAGCATCTAAAGACGGGTCGCCTTCATCNTTAACTTCCAGCCATTTTTGCAGCGCATCTTTTAAGTCTAAGGAAATATCTGTTTCAAGTACCTTGTTCACGGTTTCGATTAATTTGGCNCGCTGCTGGTTGATCGCCAGGGAATACCCGAAGCCAAATTCAGCATTGTCCTCGAAAAGTGAGCTTGCCCAGGCCGGTCCGCGCCCTTTTTTATCCATGGTATATGGGACAGTAGGCGCGTTGCCCCCGTAAATGGATGAACAACCGGTAGCGTTGGCGATAACCATCCGGTTGCCGAATAGTTGAGTGATCACCTTAATATAGGGTGTTTCGCCACAACCGGCACAGGCCCCGCTGTATTCAAATAGCGGTCTGCGGAACTGGCTGCCACGCACTGTATTTGTTTTAATCTCTATATCAACTTCCGGCAGGCTTTCAGCAAAGCGGAAATTAGCATCTTCGACTTCTTGTACATCTTCCAGCGGTTTCATTTCCAACGCTTTTTCCTTGGCCGGGCATACATCTACGCAGTTTGCGCAACCGGTGCAGTCCAGCGGTGAGGGTTGAATCCGGTATTTAAAACCTTTAATATCTTTAGCTTTTCCGTCTAAAGTTGTAAAGCTTTCCGGTGCCCCGTCCAAATCTTCTTCGCGGGCCAGGTATGGCCTGATTACTGCATGCGGACATACAAAGGAGCACTGGTTGCACTGGATACAGTTTTCCTCTATCCAAACCGGCACATGGACAGCAATTCCTCTTTTTTCGTACCTGGTAGTTCCGGTTGGGACAGTGCCATCAGGGGTAAATGCGCTTACCGGCAGATCGTCCCCTTTTAACTCAATCATCGGGTAGATGTTTTCACAAACATACTGCGGGGCTTCTTCAGGTTCAAAAGTGGCCCCAGTGGTTGCCTCGGCCCACTCCCCGGGGTAATTGACGTCTTCAATTGCTTCCAGGGCCTTGTAGATGGCATTTACGTTTTTTTCTACAACATCGGCGCCTTTTTTACCGTATGTTTTCTCGATCATTTTTTCAATTTCTTTAATGGCCAGATCCGGGTCGATTACTTCAGACAACTTGAAGAATGCCGCCTGCATAATAATATTAATCCGTCCGCCAAGGCCTAGTTTTTCCGCAATCGTGAAGGCGTCAATGTTATAGAACTTGAGATTCTTTTTGGCAATAGTCTTTTTCATCTCTGCAGGAAGGTGTTCTTCCATTTCCTCCACGTTCCAGTTGGAGTTCAGCAGGAATATCCCGTTTTCCCTAACTCCTTCCAGTATATCGTAACGGGTTACGAAAGCGGGATTGTGACAGGCTATGAAATCAGCTTCATCAATAAGGTAAGTGGATTTGATCGGCTCATGTCCAAAGCGAAGGTGGGATACGGTAATGCCACCTGATTTTTTCGAGTCATAGACGAAGTAGCCCTGAGCGTATTGGTCTGTATTGTCGCCGATTATGATAATGCTGTTTTTATTCGCTCCAACGGTCCCGTCTGCTCCGAGCCCGAAAAACTTGGCCCGGTGAGTGCCTTCTGGAGTTGTATACAGGCAGCTCGGGTAATCAAGAGAGGTATGAGTTACATCATCTGTAATGCCAACGGTGAAATGATTCCTGGGTTGTTCAGAGTTTAAGTTGTCAAAAACTCCTTTGGCCATACAGGGATTAAATTCTTTCGAACCCAGCCCGTAACGGCCGCCAATTACCGTGATGCGTTTATCTGCCTCAGTTAAAGCCGTGCAAACATCCTGGTAAAGCGGCTCACCTAAAGAGCCCGGTTCTTTTGTTCTGTCCAGGACGGCGATCCGCTTGCAGGTGGCGGGCAGGGCAGCTAAAAAGTGCTTCTTGGAAAAGGGACGGTAAAGCCGGACTTTAAGCAAACCCACTTTCTCTCCCTGTTTATTTAAATAATTAACTGTTTCTTCTATGGTATCACTGGCTGAACCCATGCATACAATTACCGATTCAGCATCTTCTGCGCCGCAGTAGTCGAACAAGTTGTAACGGCGACCGGTTAACTCATAAACCTGGTCCATTACCGTTTCTACTTCTTCTGGTGTGTTGTTATAGTAGGTGTTTGCCGCTTCCCGGTTCTGGAAGTAGATATCCGGGTTTTGTGCGGTGCCGCGTTGATGAGGCCTTTCCGGGCTCAGGGCTCTTTCGCGAAAGGCTCTGATTGCATCCCAGTCGACAAGGTTTTTAATGTCTTCATAATCAATTAGCTCTACTTTTTGCACCTCATGTGAAGTCCGGAAGCCATCAAAGAAATGCAGGAAAGGAACCCTGGTTTTTAGCGTNGACAGATGAGCTACCAGGGCNAAATCAATCACTTCCTGCACTGAAGAGGAAGCGATCATGGCAAAACCGGTTTGTCTGGCGGCCATTACATCAGAATGATCTCCGAAAATAGAAAGGGCGTGAGTGGATAATGCCCTTGCCGACACATGAAAAACCGAGGGTAGCAGTTCGCCGGATATTTTATACATATTCGGAATTTTTAGCAGCAGCCCCTGGGAAGCGGTAAATGTGGTGGTCAGGGCTCCGTTAACCAGGGAGCCATGCACTGCTCCTGCTGCTCCAGCTTCAGACTGCATGGTTGATACTTTTAAGGTTTGGCCGAAAATGTTTTTGCGGCCGTAAGCGGCCCATTCATCACAGATTTCGGCCATAGGGGAGGACGGTGTAATCGGGTAAATTGCTGCTACATCGCTTAAAGCATAAGCAATGTATGAGGCAGCAGTATTGCCGTCCATTGTTTCAATTAACTTGCTCAAAAAAGACACCTCCAGGTGATTTGTATAGAAAAAGCCTTATATTACAAGCATTATCGGTTCAAAGACTATTTTATATTAACATTAAAGCAGGTTAAAAACAAATTCTGAACAGGACTTTTACTTCTACTAAACGAACTACTTCCATGAAAAACCTCTACCTCCTTAGTTGGAGGATGTTTTGTCTGAACATGAGGTTCCTCTTACTATACCTCCAAAAAATTCACCTGATAAATCCTTACAATAACTTTACACTATAACAGACTATGCTGCTTTCATGTTTTTTGCCAGTTCCGGCTGTAATTATATTTTAAGGATGTTTGTCGTGTTCGCAATGCTTTTCGCGGGTAATAAACGCATTACCCTTAATGTATGTTAAAATGTGGTTATGAGAAACATAGACGGTAAATATAAGCATAAGCGGATCCTGGTGGTAGAGGACGAAGCAGATATCGTCCGCCTGCTTTCTTTCCACCTGGAAAAGGAAGGTTACCGGGTAGTGAGTGCCGGCAACGGGATGGAGGCGCTCGAAGAAGCCCTGGACAACCCTCCTGACTTAATCATCCTCGATATTATGCTCCCCGAAATGGATGGCCTGGAGGTCTGCCGGCGCCTGCGCGGAAACGATAAAACTGCCTTTATTCCGGTAATGATTCTCTCGGCTAAAAAGGAAGAAATTGACCGGGTGCTCGGGCTGGAACTGGGCGCCGACGATTACATGGTTAAACCGTTCAGCATGCGGGAACTGCTGGCGCGGGTAAAGGCAATGCTCAGGCGGCTAGAGCATATCACTATCTCCCCGGCAGATACCGGCAGCATCAAAGAGAAAGAGCAGGAAGAGGTATTAAAGGCCGGCCGGATTACCCTTTACCCGGAAAGGCACCAGGTATTTATAGATGATCACCTGTGCAATTTGACCCACAAAGAATTTGTTTTGCTTCACCTGTTAATGACCAACCCCGGCAGGGTCATGACCAGGGAAGTTTTGCTGGACAGGGTTTGGGGTTACGAGATGGAAGTTGATACCCGCACCGTCGATGTCCATGTGCGCTACCTGAGGCAAAAAATAGAAGAAGACCCGGCAAAACCACGCTTTATTGAAACTGTGCGGGGTGTGGGTTACCGCTTTACCGGCTCCCCGGAATGACAGAAAAGCGGCCGGCAGGATGAGCCGTTTTAACTTTTTGATCACCCGGGCTGTGGTTGTTTTATATCAACTTGCTTAACGGGGGCAACAAAAATGTTTAAGAATATCCGCAGGCGCCTGATTGCCTATTACCTGGTGGTTATTGCCGTGGTGGTAATATTAATCGGCGTTATATTTACCTGGTTTGTTAACCGCTATTACATGGATAACCTGCGCGAAAACCTGTACAGCCAGGCAACTATCGCTTCTTCCCTGGTTGAAGAAATGCTTGACCGTGACGCTTCTTCCCGGGAACTTGATACGCTTTGCAAAGAGCTTGGCGAAAAACTGGACGTAAGAATTACCCTGGTTGCTGCAGATGGTGTGGTTCTCGGTGATTCGGCGGAAGATCCCGCTAAAATGGACAACCACGCGGATCGCCCGGAAATAGTGAAGGCGCTTAAACAGGAAAAAGGTGTAGCTACCCGCTACAGCGATACTTTAGATGATGAAATGTATTACCTTGCCGTTCCGCTTGCAGAGCGTGATCGCGGGGAAGGTGAGGCTGTTTCCGGAGCGGTTGTTCGCCTGGCCCTCCCCCTGGAGGGAATCAGAACCGCTTTAAACAACCTGGTTTTATTTATGCTCGGCGCCCTCCTGCTTTCTTCCCTGTTTGCCCTGGGTGCTGCGGTATTTCTCTCTTCGAAAATCACCGGGCCGATCGGCAAAATCAGCGCCGCCGCCCGGGAGATAGCTGCCGGTAATTTTACCCCTTCCCTGCGGGTTTCAGGTAAAGATGAACTTGCCCGGCTGGCTGAAAATATCAGGGAAATGGGGCTTTCCCTGCACGATAAAATGGAACAGGTTTTATGGGAAAAAAGCAAACTTGAAACCGTGGTTTCTTCGATGAACAGCGGGATTATCCTTATTGATCGCGAGTCAAAGATTGAAATGGCCAACCCGGCGGCCGAAGATCTGTTTGACTTTAACGGCCGGGAAGTTGCCGGCAAGCCGCTGCAGAGTGCCGTCCGTCACCACACCCTTGGAGAAAATCTTAAAACTGCTTTTAGCGACGGGAAATCTCAGATGATCGAACTTAACCTGTACTACCCGCGCCAGGCAATTTTAGAAACTTACATCCTGCCGGTTACCGGTTCGGGAAACAAAATTATCGGGATGCTGTTACTTTTTCACGAAGTAACCCGGCTGCGCTCGATTGAAAAAATGCGCAGCGATTTTGTGGCCAACGTCTCTCACGAGCTGCGCACTCCTCTTACCAGCGTTCGCGGTTATACCGAAACGATTATCCAGGAAGAGCTGCCCCGTGAACAGCTGGTTGACTTTTTACAGGTGATCGACCGGGAGACCGGCAGGTTGACTGCCCTGGTCGACGATCTCCTCGATCTTTCCCGGATTGAAAATGAAAAAGGCTTTGTTGATAAGGAGGCAGTTAATTTAAAAGACCTGATCAACGAAGCCCTGGCCGGGGTCGAGGGATTGTGCCGGGAACAGGGAGTTAGCCTGGAAGCCGGCATAGTTCCGGAGCACCTGGCAGTTTCAGGCAACCGGGAATGGCTTCGCCAGGCGCTGATCAATATTTTGGAAAACAGTATTCGGCACGGCGGCCGCCGGGTCAGGGTTTCTGCCCACTTTACCGGTGATACAGCCACCGTGGAAATAGAAGATAACGGTCCCGGTATACCGGAAAAAGATCTCCCCTACGTGTTTGAGCGTTTTTACCGGGTGGACAAGGCCCGTTCCCGGAAAAGCGGCGGCACCGGGCTCGGCCTTTCCATTGTCAAACATATAATGGAAGCCCACGGGGCTTCATACACTATGGAAAGCACTGAGGGCAAAGGCAGTATTTTTCGCTTCACCCTCCCACTTGCTTCCAAGTAATTTAACTTCGATTTAACTTTGATTTTACATAAGCTTCCTTTGCTTTTAACCTTGAGAGGTTACGCTGTAAGTAACCTGATCAAGGTTAAATTATTTCATAGGAGGATTCGCATGACTAACAAAAGGTGGTTAACTGTTCTCGGGTTGATGGTATTGTGCATTGCACTGATTGCAGCCGGATGCGGTGGAGATGAAGCAGTTGAAGAAACTGCGGTCGACCAAACTGTCGATGAAGTAGAAGAAGTTGAAGAGACAGAGGATAGTGCAGACGAAGAGATGCCTGCAGGAAGCCTTTCGATTCAAGGTTCAGACACGATGGTTAATATGGGATCCAACCTGGCTGAAGTTTACATGGATACTGCAAATCCAGAGGCAGCAATTTCAGTTTCAGGTGGTGGTTCAGGAACCGGCATTGCAGCCCTGATCAATGACAATGTCGATATCGCCCAGGTTTCCCGGACAATTACAGACGAGGAGCTTGCAGAAGCCGAAGCCAACGGGGTGGAAATATATGAATTCATTGTTGGCCAGGACGGCCTTGCCATTTACTTAAACGAAGATAATCCAATTGATGAGNTNGATGTTGAGCAGCTTAAAGACATTTTTACCGGGGAAATTACTGATTGGGGCGAGTTTGGCTGGGAAGATGGCGGCCAGATNGANGTTTTTTCCCGCCAGTCCAACTCCGGAACNTACGTTTACATTAATGAAAACATCATGGACGGAAAAGACTGGGCACCGGGAACCCGNTTCCAACCAGGTTCTTCCCAGGTTGTTGAGGGAGTGATCGCAGATAAAAGCGGAATTGGCTACAGCGGGATNGGTTACCTGACCGATGGGGTAAAAGCGATTAATGTTGCCAANGTGGGNGANGAAGCTGTATCCCCGGAAGAAGCAGAAAATGTTTCAGACGGTTCTTACCCCATTGCCCGTCCCCTCTTTTTCTATACAAATGGCTTCCCTGAAGGAGTTATGCTTCACTACTTAGAATGGGTGCTTTCTGAAGCGGGGCAGGATGTTGTAGTCCAGAGCGGATTTTATGGTGTCCATGATGAGTATATGCAAATTAACGAGGAAACATTTGGTAGATAACAACAGGCACTTAAAACCTACAACTGTATTTCACCGGTATAACTATGTGATACCCGGCAACAATAATTTCCCGCCGGGTATCACATAGCAGTTTTGGATTTGTAAGTATACTGCAGGTATTGCAACCAGCCTTTGCAACAACCAGTATTTGCAACAAGGAGGGTGTTAATGTTTAAAGTTCATGATCTCATTGCCAAAAGAATAAGCTTAGTTGTTAACTCAAAGTCAGGTGAGCACTCAAAAACCATCCAGGATCAGCTAACCAGGCAGTCAAGAAGCAGCAACCTCGGTAATTACCTGGTTGAAAAAGTATTTTTCCTGTCGGGGATGCTTACGATAATTATTCTATTTCTCATTTTAGGCTTTTTGTTGATCAACAGCTGGCCTGCCTTGCAGGAAATCAGTATAATTGAATTCCTTTCGGGGACTCGCTGGATGCCATCTGCACCTGAACCCGGATTTGGAGCTCTGCCCTTAATCCTTGGCTCAGTAATTGTAACCATCGGCGCGTTGGTTTTATCAGTGCCCTGGTCTATAGCAGCGGCGATCTATATTGGGGAAGCGGCTCCCGGCAAGATCCGGGAAATTTTGAAGCCGGTCATAGAGATCCTGGAAATATTTCCTTCTGTTGTCCTGGGTTTTATAGCCCTTGTTGTGATAAGCCCGGTTATAGCAAATGTGTTTAATCTCTCCAGTGGGCTTATCGGGCTGAACGGCGCAATAGTTCTGGCCGTGATGACCCTGCCCACGATCATTTCTATTAGCGAAGATGCTCTTAAAAGTGTGCCTCAAGATTTCAAAGAAGCTTCTACAGCGCTTGGCGCGACAAAGTGGGAAACGGTGAGAAATGTAAGCCTTCCGGCGGCCAGCTCCGGGATAGTCGCAGCAATCATGCTGGGGTTTGGCCGCGCAGTCGGTGAAACCATGGCCGTATTAATGGCGGCAGGAAATGCCCTGGACATGCCGATTCGGGAAATATTGCATATCCCGGTGCCAACCCTGATGCAGTCACTGCGGACCCTAACTGCTACCATAGCGATTGAAGGCAGCGATGTTCCCTGGGGCAGCACTCATTATCATGCTTTATTTGTCCTGGGCTTAATCCTGTTTTTGATCACTTTTGCCGTAAACCTTATTTCGGATATAATGCTTTCCCGTTTTCAGGAGGTGAACCGCAATGACTGATCTCGCAACTTTAACCAGGATTAAAAAAATAAAAGAAAAATTGTGGTTTACTCTTTGTGCCTTTTTCGCCCTTTTAACCATTGCTGTTCTGTTCTGGATTCTTTTTGACGTGATCTCAAAGGGTTTTAGCTCGATTAGCTGGACTTTCCTTACAGACCGGCCGCGGGAACAGATGACAGCAGGCGGCATTTGGCCGGCTATAGTTGGCACTTTTTATGTTGCTTCCCTGACGATAATTATATCGGTTCCGCTAGGGATAGCTTCTGCAATATACTTAAATGAATATGCAGGTAAAGGTCTGCTTGTCCGGTTAATCCGTTTAAGCATCCGCAACCTCTCCGGGGTTCCCTCTATCGTTTACGGATTGTTTGGGCTGGGCCTTTTTGCTGCTACTTTCCGCCTGGGGACTTCGCTGATTTCTGCTGCGCTGACTTTATCGATCATGAGCCTGCCCTGGGTAATTACTGCTTCTGAGGAAGCATTAAAGGCTGTGCCTCAATCCTTCCGCGAGGGGTCTCTGGCTCTCGGCGCTACTAAGTGGCAAACAATCAGGCAGCTTGTCCTGCCCAACGCTATATCGGGGATGGCTACCGGATCAATCCTCAGCCTGGCAAGGGCCGCTGGAGAAACAGCGCCGATTATCCTTACCGGTGCGGCATTTTTCCTGCCGGCGCTGCCGACCTCTCTCGGCGACCGGTTTATGGCAATGCCCTATCATTTATATATTTTGGCTACCCAGCATATGAGCCCTGGCCAGGTCCGCCCCCTGGCTTATGGAACCGCCTTAGTATTGATCGTCCTGGTGCTGGCCTTAAACATGGTAGCGATTATCTGGCGCTACAGGGTGCGGAAAAAACAGAGCTGGTAAATCAGAACTTACAGGATGGAGGGTGAAACTTAATGAGCGAAAACGGGGTTGTTTTTAAAACAGACGGGTTAAACCTCTGGTACGGTAAAAACCATGCCTTGAAAAATGTTAACGTCAATATTGAAAAACAAAAAGTNACNTCGATTATNGGGCCATCGGGCTGCGGTAAATCGACTTTTTTAAAAGTCTTAAACCGCATGGTCGACCAGGTTCCTTCTGTGCATTATAGCGGTGCAGTAATATATCATGGGCAAAATATTTTTTCCGGCAATATTAACCTGGTAAATTTACGCACCCGGGTCGGAATGGTATTTCAAAAACCAAACCCTTTTCCCAAATCTATTTACGACAATGTTGCATATGGCCCGCGGATTCATGGGAAAACCAGGAAAGAAACCCTCGACCGAGTAGTAGAAACCAGCCTTAAGCAGGTGGGGTTGTGGGAAGAGGTGAAAGACCGCTTGCATGAATCCGGACTCGGCCTTTCCGGCGGGCAGCAGCAGCGCCTTTGCCTGGCCAGGACCCTGGCCAATGAACCGGAAGTGATTCTCATGGATGAGCCTACATCTGCGCTTGATCCCACGGCAACCCTGAGAATTGAAGATTTAATCAGGAACCTGAGGAAGCAGTACCATATTATTATTGTTACCCACAACATGCAGCAAGCAGCGCGGGTTTCTGATAATACTATGTTTTTCCTGGTCGGGGAGCTAATCGAAACGGGTGATACAGAAACAATATTTACCAACCCCAGGGAACAGCGAACAGAAGATTACATTACAGGACGTTTCGGTTAATAGGGCAGAAGGTATTATCTTAAATGTGCTATTTAGCAATTGAATTAAAGGAGGAACCAAATATGGAGTCAGAGGGCCATTTTGATAAAAGGGTTCAGTTTGAAGGCAAGATGGAAAAACTGCAGGGCCAGTTGTTGCAAATGGGCGAGCTCGTGGAGCAGGCTATTGCCAAGTCCATCCAATCTTTGAAAGAGCAGGATACCGTTTTGGCACAGGAGGTCGTGGACGAAGATGATACAATTGACCGTCTGGAAATCAGTATCGAGGAAGGGTGCCTTACTTTGATCGCCACCCAGCAGCCCATGGCTAAGGATTTGAGACGTATAGCCACCCTGTTCAAAATGATCAATGACCTGGAGCGGATGGCCGATTATGCGACCAGTATTGCGAAAATAACCCTTAGAATTGCCGACCAGCCCCTGATCAAGCCGCTGGTGGATATCCCCCGGATGGCTGTTTTAAGCCAGAAGATGGTCAAACAGTCCCTGGATGCCTATGTCCGTGAAGATGTCGAGCTGGCTGTAGCGGTTGGCACCGATGATGATGAGGTGGATAAGCTTTTCGGGCAGATTTTCCGGGAGCTGCTTACTATCATGATGGAAAACCCGAAAACCATTACCCAGGCTACCCACCTCTTATTTGTCGGCCGCTGGCTGGAACGGATTTCCGATCACGCAACCAACATTGCAGAAGAAGTGATTTTCTTGTCGACCGGGGAAAAGAGGAACCTTAATGATTAAACTGGCTGGAACGCAAATTTTAACATGATTATAACCTAAATGTAACCTGATAGTAATCTAAACCGTGCATAATATAAATAACCCCCTCTTTTTATATATAGATTTAACGGCGCAACCTAAAACATTGCGCCGTTTCTCTTTCCAGGGGTTAAATATTGCTTGACAAATATAGCAGCTTCCCTATAATTTAGTTTAACCTAAACCGATAAGGTTAAGATATTATTTAAGTTTACTGGTTGGTTGGGTATAAATGTCTCGATAAAGAGGGGAGACAAAATAAGTGATTATGAAAAACCGGCCCGGGTATATGATTAAAAGCGAGCAGGGATACCTGCATATTTCATTTTATGGGAAAAATATTGTCCGCTTTGCTTACAGTGAAGAGCAGAATATCCCCCCTTCCACGGTGGCAGTGACTGGCTCTCCGGTTGCAATTGATGCGTCCCTGGAAGAAAACAATACCATCGTTTCAGAGCAGTTAAAAATTGAAGTTAACCGGGAAACTTTAACGGTGAAAATCTCCGACCGGGACGGTAATATCCTCAGCGAAGATAACCGGGTTTTACCTGAGAAGGTCAAAGTAGAGAAAAAAAGGCTTTGGGAAAAAGGTATCTATGGCAACGGGGAAAAATACAGCTGGATCAACCAGCTCGGCACAAAAACGTCTCATTATAACACCGATGTTCTTTTCCACAACCCGGTCCATCACCCCCTGCTCAAGGAAATGCATACGGCGATTCCTTTTTACCTCGGCCTGGCGCCAGGATTTGCTTACGGTATTTACTTTGACAACAGTTACAGGAGTGAATTTGATTTTGGCAAAACTGATCCCGGCAAAATTAGCTTTAAAGCAGAAGGCGGGCACATAGATTACTATTTTATTTACGGACCAACTGCAGGAGACGTGCTTAAAGGCTACGCTTTGATTACCGGGGCCCACCCCCTGCCGCGGAAAAATTTTTTGGGTTACCATCAGAGCCGTTTCAGCTATGAAAATGAAAAAGAAGTTTTTTCGGTCGCTGAAAACCTGCGCAAACATGGTATCCCCTGCGACGTTTTGCACTTGGATATTGCCTACATGGATGATTACAAAGTTTTTACTGTAGACCCTGAGCGCTTTAAAAACTTAAAGCGGCTGGCAAAGAAGCTAAAAAGAATGGGCTTTTCGCTGGTGGTTAATATTAACCCGGGGGTGAAAATAGACAACTGGTTCCAGGTTTACAGCCAGGGTAAGACAATGAAATACTTTGTGACCAATCCTGACGGAGAAATTTATGAGGGGGCGGTGTGGCCCGGGCCGGCGGTGTATCCCGACTTTTTACGCTCGGAAGTGCGCCGGTGGTGGCGAAGCCAGCACCAGGAATTTTTAAGCGGCGGTATCGATGGGATTTGGAATGATATGAACGAACCCTCTGATTTCAGCCGGGCAAGCGGGACCCTGCCAGGCGATGCAGTGCACATAAATGACGGGGGTGAGAAAAAGAGCCATGCCGAAGTGCATAACATCTACGGATTATTGCAAGCCCGGGTTTCCAGGGAAGCCATGGAAAGATATAAGCCGCAGGAGCGGGCGTTTGTGTTGACCAGGGCTGCTTTTGCGGGCAGTCAGCGTTACAGCGCTTTATGGACCGGGGATAATGCCAGTTTATGGGAGCATCTGGAGATCAGCATCCCCATGATCTTAAACCTGGGTTTAAGCGGAATCCCCTTTGCCGGGGCCGATGTGGGTGGTTACCGCGGCGACTGCAGCGAAGAGTTGATGGTCCGCTGGATGCAACTGGGCGCTTTCTTGCCATTTTTCCGCAACCACAGCGAAATAGGCACAGCCCGCCAGGAACCATGGCATTACAGCGATGAAACTTTGAAGTTAATCCGCAAGTATATAAAGCTGCGTTACCGGTTTATCACCTATTTTTACAACCTCTTCAGGGAAAGCTCTTTAACCGGGGCGCCGGTAGTCCGCCCTCTCTTTTATCATTACCAGGACGATCCGCGCACCTATAATATTAACGATCAATTTCTCTT
>SL_5KL_010_SEDDRAFT_10000163_pt1 | contig 39822 bp, 47 predicted proteins | sample SodLakKL_010_SED_FD_9118 | JGI IMG/M metagenome (IMG submission 9118)
GAACAGATGATAGATAAGGATTGTATCAATTTTCTTTCATTTCCGGCCTGTATAATATCCACTGGTACTAGGGGTGTTATCAAGGAGGCTATAAAAAAGGAATACTTCGATGTTATCATAACAACATGTGGTACCCTAGATCACGATCTAGCTAGGGTTTGGGAGGATTATTTTCATGGGTCTTTTTCAGCAGATGATCGTGAGCTGCATTCACAGGGAGTAAATCGTTTAGGAAATATATTCATTCCGAATTCATCTTATGGTGAAGTACTTGAAAAAAATATGCAGCCTATTTTAGACGAGATAGTCGAATCCTGTGGTCCGGAACTAGGCCCTAGAGAGGTAATACACGAATTCGGAAAAAGGATCGATGATGAAGATTCGATATTATACTGGGCGGCAAAAAAGGATGTTCCTATCTATGTCCCGGGGATAACGGATGGAGCCTTCGGATCACAGCTTTGGATGTACTGGCAGAATGATAAAGAGTTCAGCCTTGATATGATGAAAGATCAACAGGAATTATCTGATATCGTCTTTCCTGCAGACGAAACCGGTGCTCTCATGATAGGTGGCGGTATATCCAAACATCATACCATATGGTGGAACCAGTACAGAGGAGGTCTAGATCATGCAGTTTACATCACAACTGCAGTGGAATATGACGGATCACTTTCAGGTGCTAGAGTTAGAGAGGCAGTCTCATGGGGTAAAGTAAGAGAGAAGGCTGACTATGTAACTGTTGAAGGCGATGCTACAGTACTGCTTCCACTCATCCTGGGAAAATTTTTATGATTATTTCTCTTCCAGTATTTTTTTGATATCCTTATAGGTTTCATCGATGGGTTTGTTCGTATCTATAACGTGCCAATCAGAATCAATGATAGAAAATACCTTATTTCTTACTCTTGAAATATCTCTAAAATTTTCAAAGATCTCTCTATCTTCCCTTTTGTTCAGCCTTTTTAAAGCCTCTTCTGGATTGACATCTAGGAAAAACATATGTTCTGAGGTAGGCAATATCTTTCTGAATACCTCATAACTTATACCACATAATGGATCAGGTAAGTAAGCTGTTCCCATCAAGTATCTAACCAATATCAGAACATCGACTTCATCCTCATCGTAATACTTTTTAAGGGACCGGAACACATCGAGGGCATAAAATATTGATGCCTTTAACTTATTTACAGCGCTTCCATCTTTAAGTAGGGCATCTTTAGCTATTCTTCCGAATAGGTTATCTCCTTCTGGATGTGATCTAATTTCTACTTTTTTATCCATTCTTTCGAACATATCTTTTATCTTATATGCATGTGTGTCTTTACCCGACGCATCACATCCATCTATTATGATGAGGTCCATAATGTCACCTTAAACATAAATTATAAAATGCCACACATATTTGAACTTACCTCATAACTTATAGCAATGCGCCCGAAAGAAATGCTACTAAGCCAAGCATCATAGCTATAAGGGTGAGTTTTCTAAATAGTTTGACGTTCGGTTTGTTTTTTATAACCAACGAAGCCGTTACCCAAAGGAAAAGTATGTTCGGTACTGAAACGACTCCGAGATAGACCAAATTACCGTAGAATGTGGAATCAATTTTAACCAAGAAAGGCAACAAACTGATAATTACGGCACTCAGGAAGAAAATTCCAGCAATGAAAAAGGAATTTTTGTTACCGATGTATAGCGGTAAAGATTTGACTTTCTCTTTTTTGTCGCCTTCGATGTCCATCACATCTTTAATGATCTCTCTACCAACTCCCGATAGAAAAGCCATCAAAGACAGTACCCAGATGATTGGAGGTATCACAGGGGAAAATGCCACCCCACCGAAAAGAAAAGGAACCGCCATGGTATATGCTATGTAGTAATTGCTGAAGACTTTTATTTTTTTCAGCTTGATATCGTATGAAAGTGCTAACAACCCAGTTATCAAGGCGATGATAAAACAAGTAATATTTACAAAGAATGCCGATAATAAACCTAAAGGAAAGAAGATAATAGTGATGAGTAATGAGGTTTTTGGCGAGATATCACCTCTTACTAAAGGTCTGTCCATGCGCTTATTTAATTTGTCGATGGGATAATCGAAGTAATCGTTCAAAGAAAACGTGCTTATCTCTAGGAAAATAGCTGTTGATACAGCTAGTGCCAAATTAACTAGATCACCGGGGATACCTTTTTTTGCTATCACTGCACCTATCAATACTGCAACAGCTAACATCAATCCATGGTCTAGTCTGATAAGATCCCAAAGACCTTTTAATTTTCGCATGTCTATCCACATATCATATAGTGCTTGTTTGAGGTGAAAATGTATGCTTATAGAACGTTTTCAGAGATCTCTTCTCCCTTCATATCCCTTTCACAATAGACGCATTTTAGAGTAACCGGGTCCTTCCCGATAACATCGAATTCAGGCTCTACGGGTTCGTTCTGATTAGTTATGCAGGTGTTATTTATGCAACTTACTATACCTTTCACCTTTTCAGGGAGTTTAACATCGTGTTTTTTTATGACTTCATAATTTCTGATTATGTTTACAGTAGCCCGGGGTGAGATAAGAGAGATTTTGTCCAATTCATCACTTTTTATCTCAATATTCTCGACTTTTACTATATCTTTTTTACCCATGCTGCTGTTGACGTTCATCGCTACACTCACAATACTATCCATCTTTTTATCTAGGACTCCAATTATCCTTAGAACTTTCATAGCATGACCGTTCTTTATATGATCTATAACTGTTCCATATTCAATTGGGGTTATCTTTATCTTCTTATCTTTATTCATTGTATCCCTCCGTTAGAAGTTTTAAAAGGGCCATCCGTATCGGAACACCATTTGCAGCTTGTTTGAAATATTTTGCATGGGTTGTTGAATCCACATCTGAGTATATCTCATCAACCCTAGGTAATGGATGCATTATGATCATATCATCCTTCACATTTTCCAACATATCCTTTTTTATTTTGTAGGTTTCAGCAACTTCTTCGTATTCTTCGTCGCTTGGGAACCTTTCTCTTTGGATCCTAGTCATGTATAGAACATCAAGATCGTCCAATACATCGGTTATGTTCTCTGCCTTTCTGTATTTTATGTCCATCTTTTCTATATCTTTGATGATCTCATCTGGAATCTGTAAAGATGCTGGGGCTATGAAGGTCAAATCACAATCATACATCGACAAAGCGTGGGTTAGTGAATGGACCGTTCTACCGTATTTCAAATCTCCAGCTATGCCTATCTTTTTGTTCTCGATCTCGTCTTTTTCTTCTCTTATGGTGAATAGGTCTAGAAGGGTTTGAGTTGGATGTTGACCAGCACCATCCCCAGCGTTGATTATAGGTTTTTCTGAAAACTTAGCAGCCAACCTAGCAGCCCCTTCTTGAGGATGTCTTAGAACTATTATATCGACGTAGCTGGAGATAACTTGGACCGTATCAGCCAAAGTCTCACCTTTTTTTACAGAAGAGGTACCCGCTCTAGCAAAACCTATGCATGCCCCTTCCAATCTTTTCATTGCGCTTTCGAAGGATAATCTCGTTCTAGTACTGGGTTCAAAGAACAGTGTACCAAGGATATTTCCTTTCAAAGAGTCGTCACTTTTATTTCCTTTAGCGATCTCCGTCATATCTCCTGCTAGATCTAGAACAAAGTCTATCTCTTCTTTTGAAAAATCTTTTATGGAAACCACATGTTTTTTATTGAATTTCGATACCATGATTCTCAAAGGGTAATAATGAGAGATAAATATATGATTTTGGATGCCCTTTATATTATTGTTTGAAAGAAAATAAAATCCGTTTAAAAAGTATATCTCTATAGAAGACCTGCTTTTTGAAGGGTCATGATATCTTCTGTGCCGAGTTTTTCTCCCTTTTTAAATTGCTCGTAGAGTTTTTCAGCTTCTTCCTTAGTATCCTCTTCTTCCTTACGTTTCTTTGCCATTCTCTGCTTTTTCTGTAGACCCGAGATGATCTTGTTGTAATCCTGTACTTCATTTACGGCTTCTATGTGTTTTTGATGATAATCGTCTGCTTCGACTTTTGCCTCGACAAATTTGGCCTGAGCCTCATCGGCTTTTTCACGGATTTCATCTGCTTCGTTGAATATCTCTATCATCTTGTCGTGCTTGTTTTGTGCTTCCTCGGCCTTCTTAGATACTTCCTTGTGGTAATGTTCAGCCTTCTCTTTTGCTTCCTCTAAGTCTTCGGATAACTTTTTCAATTCTTCGTTCTCGTTCAAGAGTTTTTCTCTTTCCTTGACTTTTTCCCTTAATGAAGAGATCTCATCTATCATCTCTTTTTCTTTATCTGGTGATAGAACATTGGTCATCTGTTTATATTCGAGTTTTTCAATCTTCTTATTGAGCTCCTCGATAGAAGTGCCATCTTTAGGTAGTATCTCCCGTTTCTTTTTCTTCAAGTTACTGGATAGGTTTCTTACCTTTTTGTTCCATTCATTTCTTTTTTCCTTGGCTGTTTTAACATCTTTATTTAGTTTGTTTCTTTCTTCCTTCAACTCGTTACCCTCTTCTATGAGCTCTTTGACCTTAGAATTGAGTCCATCTCTATTTTGAACCCACTTCTTAGCCTCTTGGTTCATCTCGTTTCTGAGACGCTTATATTTTTCAGCCTGGGAATTGGCCCTTTTTCTTTTTTCTTCCAATTCCTTTAGAAGTTCAGTCATGTTTTCAGCACTATCCAGTCATTTAATATTTGATGAGTCAATCTTATCAATATGTGACCCCTTTATAACACTTTCGGATTAATCCTTGAAACTTTGGGGGTAAACCCTATCCTTATACATTAAAACATCTGTATGGACACGCAAATGTAATATATTAGTTCTTTATTTTAGCCTATAACTGGTAATATGGCTGAAGAAAAATCTAACCTCGAGGACGAACTTACATTCTCTATAAAAAATGCCTGGGAACAATCAGACGAAGAAGAATTGGATGACATAACTGAATTTGCAGAAAAATACAAGGAGTACATTACCGAGTCTAAAACAGAGAGAGAGATCATAGATAACACGGTAAAGTTATTGGAAAAGAATGGTTTTGTTTCTATACAAGAGTGTGATGAACTGGATCAAGGGGATAAGATATATATCTTAAACAAAAACAAAGCCATCGCAGTTGCTGTCATAGGAAATAAGGAAGTTACAGAAGGTTGTCATATATTAGCAAGCCATATAGATTCTCCAAGACTAGACCTTAAGGCTAGACCAATATATGAGGATAATGACGCCTCTCTTGCACTTTTTAACACACATTATTATGGAGGGATCAAGAAATACCAATGGGTGAGTACACCATTAGCTATCCACGGAAAAGTAGTCAAGGAAGACGGAGAAATTATAAACATATCTATAGGAGAGGACAAGGAAGACCCTGTATTTGCGGTCAGTGATCTTCTTCCGCACCTTTCGAAAAAGAAGCAATCAGAGAGGAAGATGAAGGATGTTATCAAAGGTGAAGAGTTGAATGTCATCTTAGGAGGAAAGCCCATAGACGACGATGATATCGATAAGAAGGTTAAGATCAATATTTTAAAGATATTGAACGATAACTACGGTATCAAAGAAGAAGATTTTACGAGTGCTGAGATCGAGATAGTTCCTTCAGGTCCTGCTAGAGATGTGGGTTTGGATAGGAGTATGGTTGGAGGATACGGTCATGATGATAGGGTATGTGCTTTTACGAGTTTGATGGCCTGTATAGACTTGGAACCTCAATCTAAAACTAGTTTAGTGTTTTTGTTTGATAAAGAGGAAATAGGCAGTGAAGGTAATACTAGTGCCAATTCTAGATTCACCGAATCGGTATTCCAACAGATATTAGCGAAATCAAAAGGGGATTATAGTATGGAAGATTATCGATTGACACTTGAAAACAGTAACGCAATGTCTGGCGATGTAAATCCTGGAGTGAACCCCTCTTTCAAAGGTGTTCATGATCTAAGGAACGCTGGCAGGATGGGAAAAGGTATAGTTTTAACCAAGTATACTGGTTCAGGTGGAAAGTTCATGGCCAACGATGCTCATGCAGAATATGTGGCATATATACGACGTATTTTGAATGAAAATGATATATGTTGGCAGACTGCTCAACTCGGCAAGGTCGATGAAGGTGGCGGTGGGACCGTTGCAAAATTCCTGGCCAATTTGAATATGGACATCATAGATGCAGGCCCACCACTTTTAGGTATGCATTCACCTTTTGAGATAGTGTCCAAGGTGGATATCTATCACACATATAAGGCCTATAGAGCGTTCTTAGAAGCCGAATGATAAAACCTATTTCTCTTCTTTTTCTAAAATCTTTACTCCCCCAGGCGGGAGTATCTTCTGAATCTCTTTTACAGGTACATTGTAGTATTTCCCCATCTCCTTTGCGAATTCATTTTGATCCTTTGTCCCCGGGATAAAGATAACCCGTCTTCGGAACAGTTCATCATCTCTATTTTCAAGAGCGAAACTCGGGGCGCACATTATCTTTTTATTCTCCTCATAAGTTATCTCGGTCAATACCGCTTTTAGTGGTAGTTTATCGATATAATTCCTTTTACCTCTGATCACGAAAGCTCCGGTGGGTAAAGACTCTCCAGCTTCAGCTGTTTTACTCACCTGACTAGGTTTTACCCAGTACGCTCTGCCTGATGCTATACCTCTTTTCCATTCTTTAGAATGGATCAAGGAATACTGACATGCTTCGTTGAGCGATGCCTCTCCGATACCGTTGTCATTTTTTACCACTACACTCGGTGCACCTCCTGCATCGGCATGTGCATATCTTGTATCATTTTCCATATATTTCTTAACGACTTCTTCATTGGTTTTAGTGTCTTTACCGGCTATGACCAGATTCTCCTCACTGGATATGAACCATTTGTAACGGTCGAACCAGAATTTCTCTGTAGGTTTTGTTGGTTCTTTTTGTAATTCTTCTTCTCTACCTTCCTCGATCTGCTTCTCCGTTTCTTTGATAGCTCTTTTAGCCCCAATTAATTTTTTCTTGGCTTTTTTACTTTTGTTGTAGTATTTTTGAGCATTCTCGTTCACATCTTTTCTAAAATCCAACTTGACATTTTTCTCGAGGTCTTCATCATCGATCTTACCCTTCAGTTTCACTACGATATATTCATCTTGGTCATTAACCTGTAAGACATCGTCTATCTCCCTCATCTTTTCAAATATCTCATCTCTTCTTCCTTCTTCTCTGGCACGATGTACAGCTTTTAGATATTCCTCGCATGCCTTGTAATTCTGATATATCATATCACCGATCTTCTTGTATTCATCGATGTCTTTATCTAGATTTTCAACAGCCCTTTTCTGCTGGTCTAGCTTTCTTTCCAACTTCGAATCTTTCTTATCCTTTTCTTCCTTTGCTTCGTCGGGCTCAGGTATAGCTTCATCGAGTGCTTTGTTATATGAGTCCATCTTAGTTTGTTCGTACTCCTTATATATCCTAAGAGGGAAAGGGACTGCATCTATTTTGTTGTCTTCATCTTCGACAAGACATGGTGAGAGTTCATCCATATGTTTTATACGGCTATGAAAAATATTCAGTATTTGAAAAATATCTTCTGAATATTGAGTAAAATCATCTGTGTTCTTATCGACTCCAAGCCTTCTGCATATTTCCTCAGAGTACTTCCCTCCCAAATTAAGATCTACAGCTAATGTCCTAACTAGATCCTGTTCAGAATCTTCCAATATCTGAATCAGCTCGCTTTCATTTATCATGAACGGGTTCAATCTGTGAGGGGGGAACCTGTAGAGTTCGCCCTTTTTCAATTCCCTATGACTCCACGATTCGGACCTATAAGGTAAAAGTATCCTATCCTCACCTTCCAATATAAGATTCCCTTTACCGAATACCTCGAATATCAGTCTAGCACTTTTCTCCCTTTGTAGATCTATGACCACAACCCTATCGAACTCGTGTTGATATACATCGGAAATTATTGAATTGCTTAGGTATTTTCTCATGAGCATGGTATAGTCCCCGGGATGCATTGGATTCTCTCTATCTCTTTGGCTTAAATAGAGAGCTTTACCCACCCTGAATATCAACATTTTTTTTCCGATGCCAGGAACATGGATACGAAAAGATATCTCCTCTTTATTAGGCTTGTATACTTTCTGGATATAACCTCCGACCAGGTCCTTTAATTCACTTACTACTGCCGATATCTCTAGAGACTCCATCTTATCTTTCATATGGTTGAAAATCGAGCCTTAGTGTTTAAATATTTTTGCTTGGAAAAGAATTTTCCTTAGAGATACTATGATGTCTGAGATTACACAAATATTAAATCAACCTTTTTTCATCTATCTTTAGGAGGATTATAATGAGGATAAGATGGCATGGACATTCGTGTTTCGAAATAGAAAATGAAAAGGTAGTTGTAACTGACCCTCATGATGGAAAGAGCATCGGTATCAGGTCACCAAATGTGAAAGGTGATATAGTTCTGGTCAGTCATGATCATTTTGACCATAATGCTGTGAGGCTAGTTGAAAAAGGTGAAACTAAAGTGATCAGGGAGCCTGGTGAACACCAAATAAACGAAATAGAAATCAGGGGAATCAAAACCTACCATGATGAGAAAGATGGAAAAAAAAGAGGAGAAAATATAGTTTATATTTTTGAAACAGATGGATTATCCTTCTGCCATCTAGGTGATCTAGGTCACGAACTGTCTGGTGATCTTATGGAAAAAATAAAACCTATTGATTTTCTTTTCATCCCCGTAGGTGGTACTTTCACCGTCGGACCTGTGGAGGCCGCCAACATCGTTGATGAGATCGAACCAGCTATAGCGGTACCTATGCATTTCAAGGTTGGGGGTCTTTCTTTAGATATCAAAAATGTTCAACCCTTTTTAGATAAATATCCCGATGAAAAAATCCACAAAGTCGGCGTTGAACTTGACTTTTTGAAAACAGATCTTCCTGAAGAAACAGAGGTTTGGGTTTTTTCATTATGACGATCAGTCTAGATAACCCAATCCTTCTTCTATCCTACCCATCTCTATCGGAGTAGTTCGGTCACCGATGACGGCTCCCTTCGTGTTAGCTATCAAGCACGTACCTATCCAGGCTGAGCCATGATTGGCCGTGGTCTTCATAACCGGAACGTCGAACAATTCCTCCATCATCTTTTTCTCGTCATCTTTCACATGGGGATGACAGAGTAAACCTTTATTGGTAGCCACTGCCACCGATCCTACCATCTCTATTCCAGCGATTTTCCCTCTCTTCACAGGTACTTCCAAAAATGATTTCAAGGCATCTTCGGTTTTTTTATGAAGTTTAGGATGTATCAAAGCCCCGTAATCATTGATCAATATATTATTTCCCAGAGCGTTGAATCGGTCAGGGACTAGAGTAACATCCTTATGATCTAAAATAGGTTCTATCTCTCTTCTCTCTGCTATATCAGAAACGAGTATCCCGTTAGTATTAGCTGCCATCAAGGAACCCAGGACTCTAGTTCCTCCTACAGTTGTTCTAACGACAGGGGTCTCCATGGCTTCTTCGAAAACCTCTTCCTCTACTAAAGGGATTATAGATAAGTCTTCAGTTGCTATGGAGAAAACACCGATGTACGGTTTTTGATCGATAGAATGTTTTTTTAGCATAGATTATTCTCTCGGAACGGAGACCTCTACTATGCCATCTTCGAATTTTATCGCACGGACTTTAATCTTCGATGGAGGTTTCTTGATGCCCTTTTTCCAGATCTCCTCATTTGTACTGGAATCTATCCAAACATCTTCCGAAGGAACATTCATATGATTTGAAACGAAGTCTCTTACACGTTTCATAGCCAAAGAAGCACGTTTGCTGGCTGGAGATTTTTTGATCTCATTTAAAGGGATATTCATTATTCTTTCTTCTTGGTCAACCATATCCTCACCTGATATTATTCGTCAAGATCATCCCTGCGCCAATTCCTTGATTTGGGGTGTCGAGTGAACCTTCTGTTTGTCCTCTGCATCACCCATGCAGGTACCCTTTTGTTCTCTTTACCTTTTTTGAGTAATCTCCTTTTTTTTGGTCCTGGTTTATTACTTGACATAGTTTATCTCCTTTTAATATTGATATCTTTCTTATTGCCTGTTATCTTTTTAAGTAGGTCCTTTAAAGTTTTATCGGTGATCCTATCTTGGATAGCCCCTCGTTGAGCGAGCATTATTATTTGGGATTCGATATTTTCTGCGATTTCAGGTCTAGCTATCCTTACCCTGCCTAGTCTCTCCCTTGCTTCAGGAGTCATCACCTGCCGGAGCAGGGCTTTCTTTTGAGCTTCGAACCGTTCTTCTGAATCTTCCTGTTCCTCTGCAGCTTCCCTTTGTTCTTTTAGCTGCTGTAGCTTTTGCTTTTTGATCTTCTCTAACTCATCTTCATCCATATTTATCTAGCCTTCAGAGATACTTAGTCAATTCAGGCTCATCTTCAGCCATCTTTTTCAATATCTCATACGCGGAATTGTCTAATAAAGACTGTCCCTCAGATGTGATAACTCTACCTTCTTTTTCCTTTTTGATGAGTCCTTCTTTTTCTAGCTGCTGAAGAGCGGTTCTGACGATGGCCCCCGATCCTTTAGCGGCTCTACTCGGTTTCGATCCTCTCTCCTGTTTTCCACCATATTTACCCCTCAATTTGGATATACCGACAGGTCCTTGGATATATACACTCCTCAAGATGGCCGACGTTCTTTTATACCACCAATCGTCCTCTAAAGGAGCTTTCTCCTTATGGATCCCTGTCTTCACATAGGGTGACCAGTCAGGACTCTTTATACTATCCATATCCTTCAGCTTTTTGCTTATATCCTCTATCAATTTGTTCGGAGGGACTTCGTATACTGTGACCATGATATATTACTCTCCAGTGAACTCAATATTAGACCTTATTTAAAGGTTGTTATTAAATATTTCCCACGGTACGACGACATCGGACTACTCATTATCGTAAATTTCACCGTTCATCCTAGGCAGTAGAGCCTCTGTAAGGGCAGACTTGATATAACCTTTTTTTCCCTCGTTTCCACCGGTTATCAAACATATGGGGTCTAGTTCATCTCTCTCCTCTCCTATAACAACGTTCAGAGAATCTAATGTATGTATATTCTCTCCAGATTCCATCCATCTTCTTGGCACGCGTATACCTGGACTGTGGCCATGAGAGATGTATCCCGAGGTATCTTTTATCACTGCATGTTCGAACACTAATAGTTCTTCACCTAATTCAAAACTACCTGGTATTATGGCGATGCCGTATTCGAATCCTTTCGGGACTTCTACTATTCTTTCTCCCCTTTCATTTATCTCAGTTCCATCATTATTTAGATCATTCTTATCGATTGGTTTCGTTTCGAATTCACATTCAAAAAAATTTGAAAGTGTATCTATAGCGACATCGAAGGCATCGTCGTCCAAGCACTTTAGATATACCTTCACAGGCGTTAATCTATCTCCGTATTCGTTGATATCTCCATCTCGTATCCTGGTAGAGCTTATCCGTAGAAAATCCTCAGCTACCACCGGTTTTACCTCTATGATATCCAAAGGATCCTTACCCTTTTCTTTCCTTTTCTCGTTGATCTTTTCTCCTCTTTTTCTCGTTTCTGAAGACACCACCAGTTTATCGTAATCTCCTTCTACAGCTTTCTCGTATGGGTCCGATATCTCTACGATCTTCCAATCTTCTTTATCCGCTAGATAATTTTCTAGATCGAGTTTCCGTTCTTTAAAACTCCTTTTCACCTCGGGCTTCCAATCCTTCAGCATCTCATCGGATACCAGACCGATGGTAACCTCCCCTTCCTCGAAAGCTCTGTCGATGAGTTTCATATGTCCCAGGTGTAGTTTATCGAAAGTCCCTCCGAGTATAACCTTATTTTTCATATTACCATATCCCGGATATCTGTAAAAACATCAATGCAAGCAGAACTGCTAATAGGACATAGAAGATGTAAGTCCTTTTTTTCCTTTTTTGGAGATACTCATCATATTCTTCTCGGCATTTCTCGGAGCAGAATTTTTTATCCAAGGGCACAGGTTTGCTGCACACTTGACAATGGGTATGTGGTTCCATGGTAAGGAAATAAGCATCAGGGTTTTAATCATTTTCCCTTCATCTATGTCCGTAGGCAGCGGTCCAAGGATCATCATCCAGTATCCTTACGAAACCATATCTTTCGAACTGTATTATATCTCCCATCTCTACCTCTTCGATATTCTTCTCCACTATCCCTTCATCAAAACTCCCGTCAGGCATCTCTACTGAACAATCTTCACCGTCCGGTAGCCACTGTATCTTCAGAATGTCTTTGTTTTCTAGATCCGTGATATGTGCTTTTTTTTCCTCAAGTTCGATGTTGAAGAGATTCTTCAGTCTGACTTCTTTTCCTTCGTTCTCTTCCCAGTCCTTCTTTGATATGTACAATCTATCACTTATACCGATCTCTCTGTTACCCCTTTCAGGGAAATCTGGATGCCTGGGGATCTCTGAGGTCTGTAATGGTGCCTCTCCGATGAGCTCTATGCAGACAGGGTCCTTCACGAAAAAATATCTGTTAGCTTTTTCGTCAATCAACTCCCTGTTTTTTGCGTACAGTTTGGATGCAGGGACTTCTATATCTGTTTTGGATAATCCAAAATCCAAGATGAACTCTCTCAGCGCATCTGGTTCAATACCTCTTCTTTCTAGTGACTGCATAGACCACGTCCTGGGATCGTCCCATCCTCTGAGTTGATCGTTTTTGATCTGCTGCTGGAACTCGCTCTTACTCAACTTTATATCTTTCAACCTGAGCATCCCATAGTGTAGGAACTCACAGTCTTCCCAACCGAAAAGATTCCAGATGTATTCTTCCATCTTGTCTTCCATGACCAGGTCTTTTCCCCGCAATATATGTGTCATTCCTAAAAGATGATCATCTATGGCCCATGAGAATTCTAAGAGAGGCCAAACGTGATATTTATCCCCGACTTTTGGATGTTCATTATGGGATACACGGAACAGGACCCTATCCCTGAAAGCCGGGTCTGGGTACTGCATGTCTGTTTTCAATCTGACAGTCACTTCTCCTTCCTTGAACTCTCCTTCAAGCATCTTTTCCCACTCTTCGAGGTTCTTTTCGATACTCCTCTCTCTGTGTTCGCAACCCACGCCCTTTTCCCGATTTTTTCTCAAGCTTTCAGCATCACATTCACATACGTAGGCTTCACCCATCTCTATTATCTTTTCACCGTATTCGTAATAGATCTCCATCCTCTCTGATTTATAATAGTTTTCATGCCACTCCACATCCAGCCATTCAAGCCCTTCCTTTATAAGATCATAGGCTTCGAGGAGAGGTTTCTTTTTTTCTGATCCGATGGTATCATCATAAAAGAGCACGAGTTTACCATCGTACCTCTTCACGTACTCGTCGTTGAGTATGACCATCCTTGAGTTCCCAATGTGCAGGGGACCGCTGGGATAAGGGGCCATCCTCATGACTACGTCATCTGCATCGAGTTCTGGTAAGGTATCTTCTTCTTGTTTCTCCTTCTCTTCAAAAAACTCAGGCATCAATCCTTTCAGTTCTTTTTTCTGTTCTTCGAGAGAGAGTTGATTCACCTGTTGTATAGTTTTCATTATCAGATCCTTGGTGCCATCGGGATCCTCTCTACATTCTTCTGACTCCCCCATAACCTTCCCCATAACCGGACCTAAATTTGCTTCTCCATCGAACTTGACAGCGTTTCTGAGTGCGTATCTTTTGATGAGTTCTTCCCTTTCATCAGACATGTTTAGATGTTACATGTCGTATGATATATGGGTTTTTGCCTTAGGAGTTTGTTTTAGATATATTGAATTTTCATTGAAAGAGAAGATATAGTAGTATGACAACCTCTAGATGATTTTACTCCTTCGATAGATCTCTAGTCCTTTGAACAGCTCTCATCATTGCATGAGGGTATCTCATTACCATGTGGACAATTACTAGGTCTTCCGAGTTTTTCACATAAGATGTCTATCATTTCAGCATCGAAGATATGCTCCAACTGACAGGCTTTATCGTGAAGTATTTCTTCATCGAGTGAAAAGTATTTCTTGAGAAAAACTTCTAGTATCCTGTGGCTCCTCACTATGCGTTCCCCTTCAGTATATCCCTTTTCAGTGAGTTTCACTCCATGATAGGGTATGTATTCGATATAGCTCTCTTCCTCAAGCTTGGGTAGGACTTCTGTTACCGTAGGAGGAGAAACGCCTAGATGATCAGCTATCTCACCGGTCTTGATATTATCTCCCTTGGATCCCTTGTATAATTTGTACATAGTTTCAAGATATTCTTCCTCGGTTTCTCTCTTCATAATCACTTTCAATCTTATAAAATATTTATAGGTTTGGAATTGTAAATATTAGTAAAAAACTGAAATAGCGGGGAGTGGATTTGAACCACTGGTCTCCGGGTTCCTCAGGTGCATTTAGCTGCACCATATGAGCCCGACGGGTTTTCCTAGCTACCCTACCCCGCTATTATGGGAAAATCGAGATCAACTTTCTCTGGGATTCCTATATTAGGATGCATTTTATAAATCTTTCTATGGTCGAGAGTTCAAAGGGCGGAACTTTATCATGTTCGTTTGAACATCTTCTCCAATTCCTTTTCTGAGAAATTGATTATAGTGGGTCTCCCGTGAGGACATGTATATGGTATCTCCGTCCTGCCCAACTCATCGAGTAATCTTTTCGCCCTTGTGGGAGATATGTTGTCACCTGCCATGACAGACGACCTACAGGCCATGTACTTGATCAGTTCTTCTTTCCTCTCTTCCAGACTGCTGTTCCTGAGCTCTAAAAGTTCGTCGAGTATAGAATGTATGATCTCATCTCCCTGCAGTTCTCCTAATACAACCGGTACTCCCGTGAGCCTGAATGTTGTCTTACCGAAGGGCTCTATCTTGAAGCCCAGTCGTTCTAAAAGCTCCTCGTTGGCCTTGATGAGAGCTGCTTCTCTGGGTTTTAGATCCATGGTTTTTGGAGATAATAGATCTTGGCATCCGATCTTTTCTTCGTATTTATCTTTCAATCTTTCGTAGTTCACCCTTTCATGGGCTGCATGTTGGTCTATTATCACGAACCCATCAGGGACTTCGGCCAATATGTAAGAATCCTTGATTATATCCATTATCCTCATTTTTGGTAACTTAGATCCAGATACATCGACAGCTTCCTTTATACCCAATCTAGTTTGAGAGTAGGCATCTGTTATTGAGGCAACACCATTACCTTCAGTTGTTTTACTGTTTTTTTCCTCCTTGGGTTTTACCTCATTTACGTCCTTTTTTGGGGTAGGTATCAGGTCATTATCTAATAAACTCTTTCTGACTCCTTCAAAGACTATCCTTTTAACCTTCTCCTCATCTTTGAACCTGATCTTGGTCTTAGTAGGATGTACATTAACATCGATCTCTTCACCAGGTATAGAGATATTTAATACAGTTATGGGGTATCGTCTTTTGGGCAGTAACGTCTTGTATCCCTCCATGAGTCCATCTCTCAGGAGGTTGTTTTCGATGAATCGATCGTTCACATAGGTGTACATATGTTTCCTGCTAGCTCTTGTAACTTCTGGCTTGCTGACGAATCCTTCGATGTACATACCTTCACTTTCATAATCTACAAGGAACATCTTTTTTGCGACCTGGGTTCCGTATATGGCCTTGATATTCTCCAGTATCGAATCTGACTTTGGAGCAAAGAACAATTCATTACCGTTGTGGATCAGTTTGAAACGGACCTCCGGTTTAGATAGTGCGTTCTTAGTAACTACATCCGTTACGTGGGCTAATTCAGTGTTCGTCTTTTTAAGATATTTCCGTCTAGCAGGAGTATTATAGAAAAGGTCGTTGACTTCTATCAGTGTTCCAGTAGGAGACCCTTTTGTATTTAACTCCTTGACATTTCCTCCATGTATCTTGGTTTCCACACCTTCTAATTCGTCCTCTCTCTTTGTGACACATCTAACCTTCGAGACCGCAGCGATACTGGGAAGGGCTTCGCCCCTAAAACCCAGACTTTCGAGGTCATCTAGATCTTCTATCTCGTGTATCTTGCTAGTTGCATGCTTTTCGAAGGCCAGTTCCACTTCTTCTTTATTCATACCACATCCATTGTCTTTCACGAGTATGCGATCCTTACCTCCTCTCTCTATCTCCACCAGTATATCGTCCGCACCAGCATCTAAAGAATTTTCGATCAACTCCTTCACAACCGACGCTGGACGCTCGATAACCTCACCAGCAGCTATCTGGTTGACGGTCTGTGATGATAACTTGTGGATCCGTGACATCAATCTTCAGCCTCCTTTCTCAACTTCCACAATTCGTTCATGGCTTCTAAAGGGGTCATATTCTCTAGATCCAATTCTTTCAACTCCTCGACAACGGGATGACTTTCTGAGGACGTATCACCGGATTCTGGATCGAAAACCACCTGTTTCAATCTAGGGCCGTCATCGGTCTCCATCTTGATGGTATGATCTTTCTCGATCTGCTCGAGTACATCACCAGCTCTTTCGACAACTGGATCTGGAACACCTGCTAGAGAGGCAACATGGATACCATAACTTTCATCCGTGTGCCCATCACGTACTTTTCTGAGGAAGGTCACATCTCCTTCACTTTCCTTCACTGCTACGTGGAGATTTTTGACCCCTTTCAGTGATCTCTCTAATTCGGTGATCTCGTGATAGTGGGTAGCGAAGAGTGTTTTAGCTCTCACATATTCGTTTATATACTCTGTCACGGCCCACGCTATACTCAGTCCATCGAATGTACTAGTTCCGCTGCCGATCTCGTCTAGAAGTATGAGGCTGTTCTCAGATGCGTTATGTAGGATGTTAGCCAGTTCTACCATCTCTACCATGAATGTTGATTGTCCTTTGGTAAGGGCATCCAATGAACCGACCCTAGTAAATATCCTATCCACGACACCGATATGAGCCTTTTCAGCAGGTACGAAACTGCCTATATGAGCTAAGAGGGTTATCAGAGCCACCTGTCTCATGTAAGTAGATTTACCGGACATGTTAGGACCGGTGATGATCAGGTACCTGTTATTATCCATATCTAGGAGTGAATCGTTGGGGATAAAACTTTCAACCGTTTTTTCCACAACTGGATGACGTCCTTCACTGATATCTATCCTTCCGTCTTCTCCAATCTCTGGTAGATTATAATCGTTCCGGACAGCTATATGTGCAAAATTACAGATCACGTCCAACCTTGCTATCGTGTCGGCAGTGGTTTGAAACCTTTCAGACTCATCCCCAACCTTCTCTCTCACCTTCTTGAATATCTCGTACTCAAGGGCCTCCATCTTTTCTTCAGAACTGATGATCTCCTCCTCTTTTTCCTTTAATTTCTGGGTATAGTATCGTTCACTGTTTTTCAGGGTCTGTTTCCTGGAATATCCTTCTGGAACCTTGTCGATCTTGGACTTCGGCACTTCGATGTAATAACCATGGACCTTGTTATAACCCACCTTCAATCTTTCTATCCCTGTCTTATCCTTTTCTTCTTCTTCAAGTGAACTGATCCACTCTTTCCCTTGTTTCGTCTTCTTTTTCAGTTCATCCAACCTTTCGTGAAATCCTTCCTTGATTATACCCCCCTCTTTTACCGTAGCTGGTGGGTCTTCGATGATAGCGTTATCTATCATCTCTTTTACATCTTCCATGGGGTCTAGAGAATCTTTTATCTCCCTAAGATAACCACTATCTAGATCACAAATCAAATCTTTTAAAGGCTCTAGTCGAATCAATACATTCTTGATGGATATCAGGTCTCGGGCATTTGCGTTCCCATAAACGACCCTACTGATCAGCCTTTCTATATCGGACATACCGTTCATCTGCTCCCTGATATCGTCTCTTAAGAACAACTCGTTTTTAAGTTCCTGTACCGACTCCAATCTTTTTTCGATCTGCTCGATGTTCAACAAGGGCTGTTGCAGCCATTTTCTTAATTTTCTCGAGCCCATGGCGGTGACTGTTTCGTTCAATATATCCAATAGGGTACCTTTCTTTCCACCATCCCGTAGATTTTGAAATATCTCCAGGTTCTTCAAAGTTGTGGCATCGATGGTCATGTAATCGTCGTGAGAGTAGCTCCTTATCCTTTGGATGTTATCCATGGTCCTTTTTTGGGTATCCTCAATATAATCCAATACTCCGCCTGCGGCTTTGACGGCTTGTTTACTACCCTGTATTCCCAGGGGTTCTAAAGTTTCGATATCGAAATGAGCGAGTAACCTCTGTTTAGCTGGATGGTACCTGAAGGCATCGTCTTGGAATTTATTGACCATCATCGGTACATCTTTCTGTATCTCAGATAAGAACTCCTCTTCTTGGTAGATCCCCGAAGGTAAAATACATTCTGAGGGTTCGTATCGGATTATTTCAGAGATAAGACCTTCTTTATTTTTGAATTCTGTCACTAAGAATTCTCCAGTAGAGATATCAACTGCAGCTAGACCGAAACCATTCCCTTTGGTGATGCTGATTAGATAGTTATTGCTGGCACTTTCCAGAATACCTTCGTCTATGACTGTACCAGGTGTTACCACCCTTACGACTTCCCGATCTACCAAACCCTTGGCTTTGCTCGGATCCTCGACCTGCTCAGCTATCGCAACGGTGTAACCTTTTTTTATCAAACGCTGGAGGTAAGAATCGACGGAGTGGTAAGGTATTCCTGCCATAGGGATGGGATCATCCTTACCTTTATCCCGGGTGGTTAGGACGATATCGAGTTCGTCAGCAGCCGTTTTTGCATCCTCATCGAACATTTCGTAGAAATCACCCATACGGAAAAATAGGATAGACTCTGGATATTGTTTTTTGAGTTCATAATACTGTTTCATCATCGGAGTCCTGTCAGTCATCCAAGTTCCTCCTTTGGGTTTTTCATCGGCTTTATATCTCCTTTGGATTCGAAAGTCAAGATGTTAGTAATAAACCTTTTTTCTTAGTTATCTNTTAATTTCTNTATNCGCTCAAAAATTANATNTNAANTATCTTGGTTANNAAATTTAGTCCTTCGATAAAAATCAGATAAACTTAGATAAAAAAAGAGAATAATTTTTTTGATGGGTAATTATTTTTCTATCTTAACTTCTATTTTTCTTTTCAATGTATCTTCGATAGGGCATCTCACTTGTATCCGTTTTATGAATTCATCTATCTTATCCTCAGGTACACCTTCGATCAGTTCTACATTTACCCTTATATCCTGAAAACCAGGAGGCACGTCTGCAGTACCCATGAACCCTCTAGGGTCGAGGTCTCCTTCAATTTTCAATTTAAAATTTGTAAGATTCAAGTCCATCTCATCTGCAACCACATGTCCTACTATACTCAAACAACCTCCTAGTGAACTCAAGAGTACCTCTACAGGATTTGGTCCTTTATTCGTCCCTCCTAGATTCTCCGGTTCGTCCATGGTCAAAGTAAAATCCCTCATCTTAGCTTCACATTCCATACCTTCTTTTTTATCTACTTCGACTCCAAAAGTAGCCAACTTATTTTTTGCCATATTATCACCAATCATTTTATAACACTCTTATTTTTTAAGTCTATCGGTACAATATTTCAGCTCGCTTTAAATCAAGTAAAGATATATAAGCTTAGAAATGAATGTGCGGAAGGAAATGATTTCAGACTATTTTATAATTTGAGTATAACTTTAATCAATATACAGTTCATCGATTGGAATACAATTTAATTAAATGGTGCTCTTATTTCTAATTCTCTTACCAATTCTTTATACCGGTTTCTGACTGTCACTTCGGTGACTGAACACACATCAGCGATCTTTTTTTGAGTGATCTTTATCTTCTTAGATTTAGCTGCGATGTAGATCGCTGCTGCAGCCAGACCAGAAGGACACTTACCCGATAATATGCCTAGTTCTTCGGCATCGTCGAGGATCTTTTTAGCGATTTTCTGAATTGTAAAACCTAGACCAAGTTCGTTACAAAATCTTTCTATATAATCCCGGGCTTGAACCGGTTTCAACTTGAGATGCATCTCTCTTAAAAGGAATCTATAAGTTCTACCTATCTCTTTTTTACTCAAAGAGGTGATCTTCGCTATTTCATCTAGGGTTCTAGGATTACAATAGCTTTTACATGCTATATATACACATGCTGCTGCAATATTGTTTATACTTCTCCCACGTATGAGGTTTTTTTCCATGGCTACTTTATATATTATAGCTGTATCTTCCCTTAACTTGTTTGATAAACCCAACATAGACCCTATCCTGTTTATCTCAGCTAATGCCTTCGATAGATTTTTCTCATATGCGTCATATCTCCTTAATCTCCTCTGCCATTTTCTTAATCTATATATCTGTGAACGATTATTTTTGGTCAATGGATTACCTGAGTAATCCGTATTTCCATCGCTTATAAAGGTCGTAAGACCTTTATCGTGTACTAATTCAGTTATAGGCGGACCGGTTCTAGATTTTGAATACTCTTCCTGGAAACTGAACGACTGCCATTCCTTTCCATCGTCTATGAAAACATCATTTATCACAAGGCCACACCCTTCACACACTAGATCCCCGTGGATACGATCTAGAACAATATTATTGGAACCACATTCAGGACAGTTGTTTTTAAATTCCTCTAACTCCAGCTTCTTGTGAATGTCGATTTCTATTGTCGTGTATATCACACTCCCTTCCGCTATAAATTTCGGTGTTCCGTAATCCTAAGCGGTGAATAATAACATCAATCTACTTCCTTATAAATATATCTACACATTAGAGTATTCATTAGAAAATAATATTGACAGCAATGTACTCGTTAGAATCCGCAGTGATAACGAGGATCAAGACGAATAAATGAACGAAGTGAATTTATTTGTCGAAAAGCTTTCGCTTTCTAACTGCCCATTTTTTTTGAAAAAATGGGTTTTCAAGAATGCTATCGCATTCTCTTACCCCACTAAAATCTGAGGATTTATAGTGGGCTCAGCCGGATTCGAACCGGCGACCTCCGCCATGTCAAGGCGACGTCATAACCAACTAGACTATGAGCCCGATGTTGATGGAAAGATCCAAAGAGATACAGGAAACCAAACCATCTTTGACCTGGTTCCACATTACAATAATTGGTTATATATCATTTTCCCTTTCAACATGAAAGAACGAAAAGATTGTTATATATCATCATTGAATCGATTAACAGATGAAACATTTGGAAAAGATCATCGAGGACATAGTCTCCGGCGAGATCCAAACATCGGATGAACTTCAGAAAGCTAAAATGAAGTACTGTAAGGAGTTTAACATCTCCGAACTTCCTAAGAATTCTAGCCTCTTGAAATATGTTGAAAAGATGAAAGGTATAGATAGAGAAGATGTAGTCTCAGTCCTCCAGAGAAAACCCGCTAGAAAGAAATCTGGTGTGACCGTTATAGCCTGTATGACATCTCCTGCTGAGTGTCCTCACGGGAAGTGTTTGATGTGTCCCGGTGGTCCCGATGACAATTCACCATCCCCTCAATCTTACACTGGTAATGAACCTGCTGCTCTCAGGGCTGAAAGGAATGATTTCGATCCAAAAAAACAAGTGGAAGATAGGTTGAGACAATACGAAGCGATAGGCCATAGGACGGATAAGGTCGACTTGATAGTGATGGGTGGTACTTTCCCGGCCAGGGATTGGGAATATCAAAAAAGGTTCGTTAAGGGCTGTTTAGATGGATTAAATGGTAAGCCTTCTAAATCATTAGAAGAAGCAAAAAAGGTCAACGAAACTGCAGATATAAGATGTATAGGGCTTACCATAGAGACCAGGCCAGACTATTGTAAATCCCCTCATCTTAAGAGGATGCTAGAACTCGGCGCTACCCGAGTAGAGTTAGGGGTACAGTCTTTGAGAGATGAGATACTGGAAAACATCGATAGAGGTCACGATGTTGCTGATACTATAGAGGCAACCAAAACTGCCAAAGAGATGGGATTCAAGGTGTGTTATCACATGATGCCTGGTTTACCCGGTAGTGAACCACAGGAGGATCTTGATGAATTCAAGAGATTGTTCACAGATTCTCGTTTCAGACCCGACCTTCTTAAGATATATCCCACGTTAGTGGTCGAAGGTACTGAGTTGTATGAGATGTGGAAAAATGATGAATACACACCTATGAAAACCGAGGAAGCTTCTAAACTCGTTGCAGAGATGAAATCATCAGTACCGCCATATGTACGGATCCAGAGGGTCCAAAGGGATATACCGACAACCTTTGTTGAAGCAGGTATAATGAAGAGCAATCTGCGTCAGTATGCAAGAAATTCGTTGAAAGAAAAAGACCTGACGTGCCGATGTATCCGCTGTAGAGAAGCTGGGCACCAGGGTTTAGATATCCCTCCAGAAAACATCGAGTTAAAATCGCTCGAATATCAAGCCTCGGATGGAACAGAGGTTTTTTTAGAGCTGGGAGATGGGACTAACCTTGTTGGTTATGCTAGACTGAGAATTTGTGAAGATCATCCTCCTATAATCAGGGAATTAAAGGTCGTAGGCACTATGACACCCGTTAAAGATCTAGGGAAAAGATTTCAGCATCAAGGTTACGGTAAACTACTAGTTCAGGAATGTGAAAATCTTGCCTCAGAAGGATCTGATAAATTACGGGTCATCAGCGGTGTTGGTGCAAGAGAATATTACAGGAAACTCGATTACAGATTGGAAGGCCACTACATGGTCAAAAAACTTTAAACGATCTTGAAGGTCTCGTTTTTTGGTTCGTAGATATCGTCGATTTTTCTGATCTTTTCTATCAATTTATCAACATCCCCTAGGTCTCCTATTTCAGCCAAATTTTCAATATCTCCTCTGCCGAACTCCCCTAGTTCTTTGGTCATCACCCTAGCCATGATCAAAAGTCGTTCCTTTTCATCCTTTCCCTGGGAGGACTCTTTGATAGCTTTATAATATGGATCAGATGGCTCTTTTTTCTCTTCAGGGATTTCCTTTCCCTTGAGTTTTTCATTGAGCCGCCTTACTGCCCATGCACCCTCTTTTTGAGACCTAGTCATGTAATAAATATTCATCCTCTTGATCTTCATCTTGTTACCACAGTGATTGCATGTTGTGGTCTTGTTTGATAGGTCCACACAACGGGCGTTTTGACAATCGGAACAGACTATGACACCATATCTTTCTTTGCTCATGGTAGATACACCAGTATCGCGATAGCACAGCCGAACTCTCCTTCATCTATATCTGTCTTCACGCTATCGATCTTGATATCTTCAATATCGATCTCTCGGATCCTCCCCATCTCAACCACTTTTTCTTTTAAATCATCATCGAAGGACTCCATATCTATCCCATCCGAACAGATGGAGTGTTCAGCCACATATCCTCTTCCTCTACTGTCGAAACCGTATCCGATACCTGCGGCAACCTCATATCTAGCTCCTACAGCTTCAGCAAGGACGCATGGTAAAAAAGAACCGAATTCAGCATCTATATCATCTGTTTTAGTCATACCTTTTGGTATCAAGGAAGATACCCTTATCAGGTTGTAATCTCCCACCCCTGCATCTGACAATGCACTATCTATGGAGTTCAGTGCAGAGACATCATTTTTTCCAATACCTTTTCTTATCGTGAATCGATTAAATTCGTGAAACATCAACGGGTACTAATCATAGGTTCAATTTAAGTTTTTCAGTTCAGGAACCCCTCTCATCAAAATTTAAATAGCTAATTAAATTTAACAAATATCATGCATATCATCATCCCTGTATTGATCATATTAGGTATCATCGTAGTGATCTTGATCGCATGGTTCGTTTGGCAGCTAATAAAGTTTGTTATCGTTCTGATACTCTTGGCTGTCATCATAGCTGCGCTTTGGTATTTCGGTGATCTTTCTCAAATTACCCCATTGATCTCAGTACCGTGTGTCTTCTTAGCAAATTTAAAATAACCATTCAATAATGTTTTTTTAATGACGTCATTAGATGATGCAGAGAGGTTTTTGTATTCTATTTCTGATCCCATCTCTATAAGACCATTCATGGTCTTTGGGGAGTTCTCTTTGATATTTATATTCATGACATCTTTATTATTTAAAGAATTTTTCATATATTATATCCTATCGGCTACCTTGATGTATCTTAGTATTATATTGATACTCTCTTTTATCTTATTGTTTACAAAACACCGGTTTACTTTTATCGCTTTCTTGTCTGTTATATTGATTATCGCAGGCACATCTATCTTATCTTTCTTTTTGGAATTATCCACTGTATCTTTACAGATCCACACAATTGAAATACTTTTCATGATCAATGCTGTGGTTATAGTTTTCATCGGATGGAAACTTTTACAGCTACAATATACAAAAATCCGGAAGAACAGCATACTGTTTTCATCATGGTCGCTCTCAATATTGTTCATAGCCTATATACCAGTAGCAGGATTGGACCTATCCCAACAGAGTCTTGGATATGGTATGGTGACTTCTGTGATATTCGGAGGTATCTTATCTGTAGTTTCACTATTGCTTTATTTAAAGTCAACACACGATGAAGAGATGGTAAAAAAAGACAAGAAAAGGTCTTTCAAGGACCTTGAACCTATGGATGAACGATTTATCGAAGTGGACAAGTTACCTCGAGATAGGGGTCGATGAAATTCAAAAGGGATGAAAAAATGAAAGAAGGTCATATCCAGGTGTACACCGGTAAAGGTAAAGGAAAGACTACAGCAGCTTTAGGACTCGCGATTAGAGCGGCAGGAAGAGGGATGAGGGTCCTTATAATCCAGTTCATGAAAAATAGACCAAGCGGAGAAAGAAATTTCTTGAAGGATATAGATCAAATAAAGGTAGAGAATTACGGCACATCTGATTTTATAAGTAAAGATGATATACGGGAGGAAGACAGGATAGAGGTTAAAAAGGCTTTAGATAGGGCAAAAGAGGCTCTAGGATCGAAAGGATGGGATATCATAATATTTGATGAGATCAACGTAGTTCTAGACCTCGGTATTTTGGAAGTTGACGAATTCATACAATTTTTAGATAGAAACTGGAGCGGAGATGTAGAGATCATTCTGACTGGTAGGAACGCTCCAAAGGCGATAATAGATCTTGCGATACTCGTTACCGAGATGAAAAGGATAAAACATCCCTATGATCAGGGTATAGGACCTAGGGAAGGTATCGAATATTAATATAGATCAATATCGCTCATAAACACCTTTTTTATGCTCGTCTCGTAGATGATGGTAATGGACTGCGTTAGCCCTTGTTTTTTCACTCATCTTTTCATCCCCTTCCTTGATGATCTTTGCGGGGATACCGACAGCTATACAATAATCAGGTATGACCATGTCCTCCTTGACCAGTGCATTTGCACCTATTATGCAACCTTTACCAACCTTGGCACCGCTGAGTACTGTAGAGTTCATCCCTACTATTGTTTCATCACCGATCTCACATCCATGGACTACGGCACTGTGTCCGACAGTAACATCTTTACCGATTATGGTATGATGTTCTTCGTCCACGTGGACTACGGCACAGTCTTGGATATTGGTTCCTTCATCTATTCGGATAAAATTTTGATCTCCTCTTAGTACAGCATTCGGCCATATGCTGCATCCCTTTTTCAATTCTACATCACCAATTATGGTACTACTTTCGGCGATAAAGCAAGATCCAGCTATCTTAAGTGGCAAATAAATCCCCCGGCAGTCTTATTTCATTCTTTTGAGATAGATACCCTTTTCGGGAAGTATCTTAAAAGTATAATATCGCCGACGGCGCTCACCCACCGATAGGGGACTTTAACACTCTTTGAATCTTCAACCAGTAATGGGTTAGTATCACCCACGAACAGTCCGTCTATCGTTGCTTCTTCCATATCTATAACAAGGTTGTTCACCGTGCCAAGGAACATGCCATCTTTGGTATAGACTTGGATCCCAATCATTTCTGATATTTCTTCGAGCATATCTATCACATGAGGTATAGTTTAATCTGTTTTAAATTTTTTTATGTTATCGACCCTAATCTTATAGTTTTATCGCTATATCGATGATATCTACTAATCGGCTACATCATCGACACTTGATGAAAATCTTACTTCTAATCGATAGTTTTATAGCTTTGATATTTTATATGGCTGATTAAGCCTTTGTCTGACAGGAATTAAGAATATGTCGAGAAAAGATAAAAGAGATAGGTATCATAAAACCGATCGTCATTATCCCAGTTTGGATATACTTTTGATCTTCTTCTGGTTATTTATCACTGGGACTTTATTTACTTTATACACCTTAGATAATTTGACTACCTACTCGCTTATATTAGGTATCTTCACAGTTTTTATAGTGTCTCAGATCTCTCATAGATTCGTGTTGAATGGAGAAAAAAGACAGATAGTTTCTTTTCACCAATACTTATCGAAATTAAAAGATTGGACCTTTCTTCTATCACATCTTTTCGTACAACTCATCATATCGAACGCCTCACTTGTCAGACAAACGTTCACTAAAGACATCGAACCCAAGATAGTACACATACCAGTTGATCTGAAATCGGAGTCGGAACTCACATTACTCTCATGTATGATCACCATAACCCCAGGAACACTTGTTTTAAAAACTGAAGAGGTAGAAGATGGCTATATACTGAAGACTCACTTTTCTTACTTACCGTCGGAGAAGGTCCAGCCCACGATAGAATCTACGATAAAAAGATGGGAAAGAGCCATAAGGGGGTTATTTGGATGATAGATGTAATTTATTTTATCCTGTTATTATCTCTGACAGTGATATCCTGCTATAGGATCATCAAAGGACCTACGAACTTTGATAGGATCATCTCCATGAACTTGACAGCGGTATTGATATCTGTTATGTTTATCGTTTACAGTGTTCAGACAGATATGGCTCACTTCTTGGATATTGCGTTCGTATTCATAGTTTTAAATTTCGTAGCAACGTTGGGCTTTGCAAAATATTTGGAAAGAGGTGAGTTCAGTTGATAGTAAGATTATCGGTCTTATTGCTGGTAACCGTCGGAACCTTACTATTATTATCCGCTGCCCTAGCACTAATACGTTTCGAGGGCCCTTATATGAAGATCCATGCTAGTTCGAAGGCTAGCTGTGGTGGAAGTTTAGTTATACTAGCTATGCTTTTTATAGAGGGCTATAGCCAGTCCATTGGTTTGATATTGCTAACATCCATATTCCTATTATTGACATCACCTGTCGTCGGACATTCTCTAGGAAGAGCCGCCTATCAGGACGGTATTATGACGGATTCCATAGATGAGATTGAATATGAAGGTGAGGACTCATGTTGACTCAGTTATTGCTCATCCTATTTTTGGGTTCAGCAGTACTCGTGGTGTTCGATGAAGATCTTTTCAGGTCACTGATATACTTGAGTTTACTCTCGATATTCATAGTGATATTGACATATCTCTATCGAGCTCCGGCAGTTACCGTTACAGTAGCAGTCGTTAACGGGGCTATCAGTCCTATGTTATTTTTGGTTATCATGAGTAAGATCGGTGTCTTAAAAGGAGGTGTGGATGATGTCGAAGAAACTTGAGAGAGTGATTTCACTATTCTTGACACTGATCATCATCATTATCGTTGTAAACGGGTTGAGTTTGACATATGAGGATAAGGCAGATTCTCCCATTAAGGAGTACATAATTGAAAATCATGAAGAAACAGGTGCAGTTAACCTTGTTGAGGCTGTGTTACTGGACTTCAGAGCTTATGACACCTTCGGCGAAGTTATCATACTGTATATCGCCATCGCTGGCGTGATAATCCTCGGTAAAGAGATGAGGAAAGATAAGACCGAGGATGAACAAGATCAAGAAGAACCGATAGAAGATAGTAAAAAACCAAAGGAGGAAAAAACTTGAAATCTCCTGTCGTTAGGACTGCAGCTAGATTCTTATCACCTTTCTTGTTCCTATCTGGCTTATATTTTGCAACACATGGTTTTCTACTCCCAGGTGGTGGTTTTCAAGGAGGTGTATTGTTGGCATCTGGGGCGATCCTTCTCCTTTTAACCCATGGAAGAGATAAGGTCATCCGGATAGAGGAGAATATAGATTGGTTTGAAACAATAGGGACCGTAATCTTTCTTTCCGCTGGTTTTGCGGGTATTTTTGTCGGCGGCTTTTTCTTTTACAATGTTCTTCCAGAAACTCCTGTATGGTGTATAGTTCTTGATGTCGTTATATCCTTGAAGGTTTTTGCTGGAATATTGGCACTTTTCATATACCTATTTGGGATAAGGAGAGTGAGAGCTTGCTGAATGGGTTGAATGTAGGTTTGATAGTGATCTTCATAGGGTTATATGGTATGACTAGAACTAAGAATTCGTTGAAACTGCTCATGTGCTTAAGTATCATGGGTTCTGGAGTTATCTTATTATTTGTCTCACTGGGGTATATACCAGGAGCTGTCGCTCCAATAGCAGATTCCGGTAGTCAGATGGTGGACCCCCTCCCTCAGAGTGTGATGGTTACTGCAATAGTTATAGACTTAGCTACCGTTGCTCTAGGGTTAGCGATGGTTCATTATCTCTACGAGACCTACCATACCCTGAATTTCGATAGAATACTAAAAAAGGAAGAGATGAAAGATGATAATTGAACACTCTTTAGCATTCATAGTTATATCTCCGATCACTGCCGCCCTTATCATCAGATTGATGTTTAAGAATAAATATTATGATGCCATAAGAACGACTGTAACATTCTTAGGATTATTGATCCCTGTCATATTTTTACTTCTCGCTTCCCCCGGAGATGTCATCGTTTATGAGATGGGTGGATGGGAACGCCCTTTCGGGATATCTCTTATCTTAGATGGTTTATCTAGGACTATGGCACTCATCACTGGAGTTGTTACTCTTGCCGTCTATGTTTATTATTCAGATCTTTTAGAACAAGACCCCACAGCCGATGATTACCATTTTCTTTACCTTTTCATGACCGCTGGACTTTATGGAGTATTTCTAACAGGGGATTTGGTCAACCGTTTCATATTCTTTGAAATCTCTATACTTACCACTTACGTTCTTCTAACTTTTATCGGTACTAAAGAATCATTAAGGGCTAGTTTTAGATATTTTATGTTGGGCAGCATAGCCTCTCTCATGTTCCTGACAGGTATTGGATTAACTTATTTCTTTACTGGTTACTTGGATTTTGGATATCTATCCGGTGCAGTTGAACAGTTATCACTTCATATCCGTAATATAATATTCGTTTTCTTTCTGGTGGCAGTGGGTGTCAAATTAGCAATAATCCCCTTCCATACCTGGCTTGCAGATGCCTATGTTCATGCTCCGACTACTATGACAGCTATCTTAGGAGGCATCACCGTTAAAATTGGTGGATATATCCTGTTGAAGTTGTATGATATAGGTTTTGGAACACCTCACATAAGGTATATGGTGATGATACTTGGTATCCTTACTGCACTATTCGCTGCCGTTATATCTCTAAAATATACTGACCTCAAAAGGATACTTGCATGGCTTACCATAAGTCATATGGGTGTTATTGCATTGATGTTCTCCATCTGGACCCCTGAAAGCCTAAGTGCTGGTCTTCTTTATTTCATCAATCATTCGTTTTACATCGTACTATTATTCCTTGTCGTGGGAAGCTTTGGATATATATACGGCACCCACGATATACGAAAGTTACCGTTGATGAAAACCAATATCGTCCTCTCAAGTACGATGATCATAGGTTTGTTGGCTTTGATGGGCCTCCCACCGTTGAATGGTTTCTACAGCAGATGGTATCTACTGGAAGTTATCGATTCGCCTGTTATTTACTCGGTTGTGATACTGACTAGTATTTTAACTTCCGCTTCTGTTTTCCGGATATTTAGGCTCTCTAAAGTGGATGGGGTGAAGAGTGATAAAGAGCTAAGTGAGGGAATGATGAGTTCACTAATCGTATTAGCAGGTCTGTGTTCATTTGGAGGCTTAACTACTTCCATATATCTAGAAAATGTTGTAAGACCTGGTGTGCTTTCGATATTTGATACAGCCCCTTCATTTGATCTGATGGGGGTGGAACTGACAGCTTTGTATTCTTTGCACGGGGTGATCTTCCTTCTAACACTTCCATTGGGTTACATCTTCCTCCGTCTTTTTGATACCGTTAAAACCAAAAGACCTACTCTAAATCAAACTCTGATAGAAGTGGATATTTCTGATTCTGTTAGATATATAATAATTATACTAGTGATTTACCTGGTATTAGTCAACTTTTTATGATCTCAATGATCGAATATATCCTTTGTAGAACTTGGTCTTGTATCGTTTAGAACCGGTCTGTTTTTCCTAGCTATCTCTAAATCATCTAGATCCAAGTCGACCGTTATTATATCTTCTTCAAATATCGGTCCTTTTGCGATCTCCTTCCCCATAGGGGATAATGCTGTGTCACCACCCCAGAACGTGAAGTTTTCCTCTCGACCTACTAAATTTGTGTAGAACGTGAAAGTTGTAGTTTCTATGGCTCTAGCAACGATGATCTTTTCGAATAGTTCTCTGCTTATGGTAGGTGAAGCTGAGATACAGACAGTGAAATCTGCTCCTTTCATGGCCAAAACCTTGGTCAATTCTGGAAAGAAGATATCGTAACATATCACTATTCCAAGTTTTCCGAAAGGGGTATCGAAAACCGGTAATCTGTCATCCGGTTCGAAATATCTTAACTCTTCAAACGGTCCGAAATTCGGGAGATAAGATTTACGATATACATCGACATGACCGTCTTTGTGTATGAGTGGGGCTGAATTCTTTAATCTCCCACTCCGTTTCATCTTTTCTGGCATACCCAAGATGATTGAAGTCTGTTCACTCTCAGCCAACTCTACTAACCTTTCTGTCGAAGGTCCTGGTATAGGTTCAGCCTCATCCCATATTCTATCTCTTAATCTATAACCTGTTAGGAAGAGTTCCGGAAAGATATACAGATCACTGTCATTCTTTTTAACAGACTCTTCGATTATTTTCAGGTTAGCTTCTTTATCTCCAAGTATGTGTTTTTTCTGAACCAATGAGACCTTCATATATTGACCTCCATCAGCTATCCTTGAATTCGATACTGATCTCTTCAATATCCCACAGGTGTTCGAGCTTCTCCATGATATCTTCTTTGATAGCATTAGCGAATTGGTGATCCTCGACAAGATCAACCTTTAGAGATATGACTCCATCCTTTACTTTTATATCGTTGATAAGATCCGTTCGAACGACATCTAGACCTGTCATGGGATTCATCACATGTCTGAGCCTTTTTTCTACGATCTCTTTGGTAGTAGGTTTTTGTTCCTTCACAAGACCGTGCTTTTCTTCGTAATCAGCTATGGCTGCCTGCAATCCCTCAACAGCCAAAACTGAACAGTGTGTTTTCATCTTAGGTAATCCGCCTAGTTCTTCAGCAGCATCGTTCCACGTGATCTTTTTTGCCTCATCGATCGTTTTACCTTTTGCCATCTCCGTGATTATCGAGCCGGTTGCTATGTTCGATGCACAACCGTAGGACTCGAACTTTATGTCTGTGATCTCTTTAGTTTCTTCATCTACCTTTATGTATACTGAGACCATATCCCCACAGGCTGGACTCCCCTCTTTCGCCTTGCCGTCTGCATCTTCTATCTTTCCAACATTTTTAGGATTTTTGAAGTATTCGATCACTTTTTCGGTATATGGTAAATCTGCCATGTTATTACCTCCTATCATCTATCTATTTATCTTTTCCTAAAGGACTTATCTCCCTTAATCTTTCTACAACTTCACTTATAGCTTCTACGGTTCTATCCACATCTTCCATAGTATTATATCTTCCAAAGCTAAATCTAACTGAACCGTGAGCTCTTTCATGGTCTCCTCCGATACCCAATATGACATGACTAGCCTCTAAAGACTTGCTGAAACAGGCAGAACCGGTGCTCACGGAAAACCCTCTCATATCCATATGGAGTGTAATCGATTCACCTTCCACGTAATGGAATGTGATATTTGCATTCTGCGGGGTTCTATCTTTTGCTGGACCGTTTAATGTCGTATCGGGGATTTCGTCCTTGATCTTCTTTATAAGAGCATCTCTCATCTCTTTGAGCCTCTCATTCTCTTCTTCAGTCACTAGTTCTACAGCTTTTGCGAACCCAACAGCTCCAGGAATATTTTCAACACCTGCTCTTCGGTTGTTTTCCTGAAAACCACCGTCCATCAATTTTTCTAGATCAGTTCCATCTTTGACATAAAGGGCTCCGATCCCTTTTGGACCGTGAATAGTGTGTGCCGATAGGGTCAACAAATCTATAGGAGTTTTACTAACATCTATGGGTAGCTTTGTGAAGGTATGAGTTGCATCGGTATGAAATAGAACATCATTTTGGTCACATATTTTACTGATCTCTTCGATATCTTGAACTGTTCCGATCTCTTGGTTCCCGTGCTGTATAGATACCAGTCCAGTTTTCTCATCGATAGCCTTTTCCAATTCGTCCACATCTACAAAACCTTCATCATCTACTTCGAGAAACGTAACTTCGTATCCCTCTTTTTCTAAACTTTGGGCACTTTTAAGAACGGGAAAATCTTCTATTTTGCTAGTGATTATGTGATCTTTATCCTCGGATAGTTTTTTAGCAACACCTTTCAAAGCTAGATTACTTGCTTCAGTTCCACAAGATGTAAATATGATCTCTTCAGCATCCGCTCCTATTTTATCTGCTATAGTGCTTCTTGCATCTTCCAAACCCTCTTTTGCTTTGATCCCGAGAGAATATCCGAATTCAGAACTTGCTACTGCATATTTCTCGAACAAGTAAGGCCTCATTGCTTCTAAAACCCTCTCATCCATCTTTGTGCTTGAACTGTTATCCAGATATACTGTTTCGTCCTTCATTTTTTGCACCTCATATGAACAGTGTTATATCAGATTCTTTCGCCTCTTTAATATATGTACCGACTGCGCAATAATCAGAAATGACCTCATCTCTTAAATCTTTCTTATCTACACCCATTATCTCCATGGTCATATCGCAAGCTAGTATCTTTCCACCCAATTCTACAAAGTCATCCATCATCTCTTCTAAATCTCTTACATTAGATTTCTTCATCTTTCTCTTCATTATCCATTTGCCTAATCCAAGAAAATTCATCTTCGAAAGAGGACCCTTGTCTAATTTTCCTTTTTTCAATCTTTCAAGTCCCCAGAATGTAAAATACATCGAAACATCCATACCCATGGAAAGTGCACCATTTCCTATTATGAATGCACTGTAAACTTTATCGTGGTCACCACTTTGAACTATCAGTGTGGCTTTACCGACGATACTTCATCCCTCCTCAGGTATCTTGATCTTGATGACCCATCTTTTACCATCCTCTTCGATACTTATCAGCTCAAGATCCAACGCCTCAACGGCCATGGGTATCTCTTCTTTCGAAGGAGGATGGTCTCCCTTTATGATCAAAATGTCACCAGGCTTTGCTTTCCGCACGGCTTTTCTGGTTTCTACAAGAGGAACTGGACATGTCTCACCCTGTACATTTATTGTTTTTTCGCCCATCTTATTTACCCCTTACTTAATATAGCTTTCATAACGTACTGCTTGCATCTATACATTAATGTTTTGGTTAATCAGTTGATACTACTTACTTTTTGGACAGTCTATTCAAGTCGGTTTAGCCGATCCTTCAAAAATTATATTAATAGCTGTCAACAATATATACATCGATAATTTGGGAAAATCAGAAGATAAAGAGTCAGGGACGATTGATATAACGGATTATCTCGATACGGATGATGTACAAAAAAAGTACATCCTGGAGATAATACAGGATGAGCTTTTCGATAGGACCATCGGGAAGATGGATATCGATAAAGAAGATAATTTAGATGATATTCGGGAGGCTATATCACTATACCTCGAAGCAAAGATAAAAGAATACTCCGCTTATTCTCTTCTTCTTAAATCTGGAAGTAATCTAGGTCTGAAGATATTGATCTCGAGGCTTAAAAAAGGAAAGTAATATCTAGCAAAGTTATCAACACTTGTATCATCATGCAAAAGTTTTTATATCCTTCTGATTAGTAAATTTTAGGTAAAAGTAATGGAAGAAGACATCGTTTAATCAGCTGCAGGATAAATTTCATAGATTGAGGTCATGGGCAGGTCAACCGAGCAAGGACGAAATACTTGAAGGCAACGTTTTTCTGGTGATGTTCAAACTGGGTTGGCCCATGATGGTCGCCACATTTTTAAGGACTTTATACAATCTTATAGATCCCTTCTGGTTAGGTAGGATACCCGATCCGGAGGTAGCGAGCTATTCCGTGACAGCAGTAGGTCAAGGATGGACTATCGTTTTCATGATGATGTCTATCGAGATCGGATTTGGAGTAGCAGCTTTAGCCCTAGTGTCGCAGTATACAGGTTCTAAGAATTACAAAGAAGCTGATAGAACAGCGGGACAATTATATTTCATAGCTATCACGGCTTCTATAATTATAGGCATCTTTGGATATTTCATAACACCCACCTTCATGGACTTATTGACAGGTACAGGAGAAGAAGCTGCTCAGTTAGCTCATTATGGAACTATGTATATACAGATAATATTCATAGGTTTGCCGTTCATGTTCCTGTTTTTTGCATTTATGTATGTCATGAGGGGTTGGGGAGACACATTCACACCTATGAAGACCACAGCGATAACAGTGGCTTTGAACCTTATCATAGATCCGATTCTGATATTCGGTTCTGGCACCATGCCTTTTTTGGGAATAACCATCCCAGAAATACCTTTTTTAGGGCCTATACCAGCTCTAGGTGTTAGAGGAGCGGCCATCGCAACGATCACGAGTAGGGGTTTAGGAGCTATATATGCATCATATTTACTGTTTGGAGGAAAGTTGGGGATAAAACTAGATCTTGTTTATCTGAAACCTGATCTTTCTAGATTGAAGAAGTTCTTGGGTATCGGGATACCTGCAGCTATTGGAAGATTTGGTATATCGATAGGCTTTATCATACTCTGGGCTGTGATATACCGTTTGCCCAACCCTGATGTGGCAAGTGCTGCTTATAGCATCGGTAATAGAATTTTGAATATCACATTCTTGGTGATGGGAGGTTTTGCCATGGCTATCAGTACTATAGTGGGGCAGGGATTGGGAGCTGACAATATGGAAAGAACAGAAGAAGTCACGAAAAAAGGTTTCATAGCAGTCGCCACTCTGATGCTTATATTTGCAATCATACTCTTCATATTGAGGAACAATCTTATCGGTATATTCATGCCAGATAATCCTGATGTGATAAAAGAAGGAGCTAACTTCCTGATGATATTTGCACTAGCTATGCCATTTTTTGGGGTTTTTAGAGGTGTGACCTCTACCCTTAGCGGTTCAGGACATACTAGATTGAAGATGGCACTAAGCCTGGTAAGGTTGTGGGGTTTGAGACTTCCTCTGGTTTTTCTGTTTGCCATTTACATCTCGTTGAACTCGACTGGTGTTTGGTTGGGTATGGCTCTTAGTAATGTGATTGCTTTCATCTTGGCATTGGGTGTATATAAAACTGGTTGGTGGAAAGAGAAAGTGATAGAAGATAAAACAGTCCCTAGTGCAGAAACATCCCTTAAAAAAGACCAACAAAGACGGGAGCGCTAAGGTATAGACAAAACTAAAATATAGCCTGATATAAAGTAAATTCAGATGAGATATTACGTCGAAGCTTATGGTTGTACCATGAACCAAGGAGAAACCAGAATGCTGGCCGAAGAGCTTAACGGTTGTGGGCATACTGAAGTAGAGGATCCTGGAGATGCGGATGTGGCTGTCATAGGGACATGTGTTGTCATCTCTAAAACTGAAGAGAGGATGAAAAGACGCATCGAAGAACTCAGTGAGATATGTTCAGAAGTTAAGGTCACAGGATGTTTGACAACCACTAAAACAGATGAAAAAATAGATATGTCATCGGATGTAGATTATATCCAACCAGATAATATAGGGATGTCCTTTGAACCGGATGATAATCTTATCGGTGTGATCCCTATTGCATCTGGATGTATCGGGGACTGTTCTTACTGTATTACCAAACTCGCTAGAGGCTATCTTAAAAGCAGAAATCCAAAAGATATCAAGTGCAGGTTCGAAAGATTAATCGAGTCATCTACATGGGAGATACAATTGACCTGTCAGGATACAGCCTCATATGGAAGAGATGTAGGTTATTCTCTACCAGGACTACTTTCTGACCTGCTCCAGTCCGAAAAAGATTTTAGAATAAGGATAGGTATGATGAACCCTGATACTGCATATCCTATAAAGGATGAGATAAAGTCACTTTTAAAAGATAAGAGGATCTATAAATTTCTTCATATACCATTACAATCCGGTTCTAAAAAGGTCCTTGAGGCCATGAATCGAAATTACACTCCCGAAGATTGGATGGGACTTGTCAGAGAATTCAGAGAAAAATTTCCTGAGATCACTATATCTACCGATGTCATAGCAGGATATCCCGGAGAAACTGAAGATGATTTTCAAAAAACGATAGACTTGATTGAGGAAGCTAGACCGGATATAGTGAATGTGACACGATTCAGTGCAAGACCTGGAACCGAAGCTAATTCATCTTCTTCAAAGGTACATTCGCGTAAGAAAAAAGTTCGTTCAAAGAAATTGACAGAACTCAGATTCAATATAAGTCGAGAACGGAATAAGGATCACGTTGGAAAAAAGATGGAAGCCACCGTATTAGAGGAGGGAAAAGGAGACACGTTGAAAGCTAGAACAGACAATTATAAAGTAGTAGTCATAGACGAAAACGCTTCATTTATAGGAAAAAGGATAAAAGTTGAGATAGTAGGGGCTGAGGATGTTTATCTGAAGGGACGTTTAATCAGATTTGTATAAATACGAGTCTTCTAGACCCTTGATAAGATATACCATAGCCCTATTAAAAGGAACTTCGATGCCGTATCTATCCGCCACGCTCACGATGGCACCATTGATACAATCGATCTCAGTCCGGCGCTGATTTTCTATATCCTGAAGCATACTAGATTTATTATCAGCTGTCATCTTCGCCACGTTCTTTGCCTCAATAGTTGAATTCTCACCGGGTATTTCCACTTCATTTTTAGCAACTTTTTCAGCTTCTTCACATATGTTTTCAAGCAGTTTCGTCAGATTATGATGCTTGATGATAGCCCCGTTTTTCAACCCTGTGATCGCAGTCACTGGATTGATACCTGCATTGATTATGACCTTTTTCCATATGTGACCATAGATATTATCAGATATACTATTGGAAATGCCGACTTCGTTCAAGCACCCAGAAAATCTCTTTATCCTCTCCCTAAATTTATCCAATAGGTCATCAGAATAAGGACCGATAACTGTTTTCCCTTCACCTGCATGGATCACTTTTCCGTGCCTTTCAAAGGTTATACCTTCCTCTGTGATACCCCCGATGACTCTGTCTTTGCCTACGAACCGTGATATGATCTCCTCATTTTTCAATCCATTTTGTAAGGATACAATCATGGTATCTGGACTGATATATTCATGTATCTCTTTCATTGCTGTTTCAGTTTGAAAAGATTTGGTACAGATCAATATGTAATCTACATCAGTTAAATTTTCAGCTTTCGTAGTATATGTTATCTTGGTCCTAGTTTCAGTTTTACCTGTGATCTCGACCTCATCTATCGATAGATCCTTATGGCCGTAGAGTATAACCTGGTTTTTATCTCCGATCATACCAGATATAAAGGTCCCTAAGGCTCCGGGTCCTACTATACCAAATTTCATGATTCGATTGAATATCTTCTAGATATTAAATATTTTGAGGGAATATATCGATCTCAGTCTAATATCTTATTCATCTCACTCTCCAAAAGGTCGAGTTGATAATCTTCGATGGCTTTTGAGGATATAGGAATCAACAATATAGATTCTGTTATAGCTACTTGATCTTTAAGAGATTGAAGTAATCTAAGGATTGTTCTGAAGTCATTGTTGTTTGTAAGGTAATCAAGTCCATTTAATAAAATAACACAACTTCCCGACGCCAGAAAATTCTCTAATTTGAGACTCAAATCTTCCAAATTTTTTGGCCTAACAGCATTCTCTTTTTCCACATTAGACAACCATACTATTGAAGTTTCCTCCAATCCATATTTGTTTCTGATTTTCTTTGGATATTCTCTAGTTATACACATACCTCTCATCCCAGTTTCTAAGATTTCTTTGAATAGATCAAAACTCCTGTCTATGTTATTGTTCGTTATCATGTAAGTCGAACTTTTTTCTACACCCTCTGGTAAAATTTTTTCAATTTTATTTTTTTCCCCTTTTTCTGCATCTGAATCTTCATCCTCTATCTTCTCTGAGATATCGTCCATCTCTTTCGGAGTTTCTTTGGATTCTTTTTCCTTTAGTTCTTTTTTTTGCAACTCAGGTTCAAGTTGTTCCTTGGAATGATCCATCAATTTTTCTGCAATATCTTTTTTCATGTACTGTATCTCCAACAAGGACTCAATAGAAGATTCAGCTATATCTTCGAATGAATAGTATCCTTTGTCAGAGATCCTTTTAGCGATACCGTTACCTATACCGGATATATTTTGGAGTTCGCTTTTGAATTTTTCCTTTTCTTTGGCCAATCCGGACTCTAATTTTTCTTTTTCCAATTCACCGTTCTTCAGTTTATCTCCTTTTTCTTTTATTGTCTGTACGATCCGTCTTGCTAGACTACGTTTGAAACCTTTTATATCCACTATCTCCCCTGCGGATGCTTCCTTAATTTTATCAAGAGATGTATAACCTTCCTCGTATAACCTTTCAGCATATTCTTTGTTCATGCCCGGAATAGATTGAAAGACCTCTAGCATTTTTGTTTTGTATAACGGATTTATCCCTATGTCCACGTTTTCCCCATTGATCTCCCATTGTAAGATATATTCAGCTTCTTCTATTTCCCCACTCATTAGATTTATCTCTCTACCTCCTACGAAATCAAGCAGTTCCTCTGCATGTATCTCTACTGCTTCTAAGTATTCATCAGGAGCAGTTATAAAGACCTCTATCTCGTCTTCTTCATTTAAATCTAATTCCTCTCTCATACTTTTGGTCCTAAGTTGGACCTCTCTGGATATCTGCTGGTTCCATATATCTTCGTTCATCTCATAATTGACATATACGGTTAATTCATCGTATTCTATCTCTACATAGCCATCGGGTATTTCTTTATTGAATGTGACCATTTCGGGCTGGATTTCGGTCTGTTGGCCTTCGATCCCTATCATATAATCTCCCCCTTCGATCTTTTCTTTCATCTCTTCAGCATCTCTGTTTTCCAGGAGCAGCGCTATCCTGCTTGCCCATTGTCTATAGGTCTTTCCTATAGCATTTTTGTTCGCTTCAACAGTAAGTATAAGATCTTCCCATTCTTTACCTGGTTCAACGATTTCTATATCCTTGATCTTGGTCCTGCTTTTCAATACATGTTCAAACTTTTCTATAAAATCCTGGACGTGATGATCACGCACATCTATTATTAATTCTTGGAAGTGCCATTTTAGCGGAAGACCGATATCTTTCTTAAGCTTGAAGATATCACTGGATATCTCCTCGACAACCCTTTTCCATCTTTCTATCTCTCTATCCTTAAATTT
>SL_5KL_010_SEDDRAFT_10000164_pt1 | contig 39803 bp, 44 predicted proteins | sample SodLakKL_010_SED_FD_9118 | JGI IMG/M metagenome (IMG submission 9118)
ATCTGCCCCTCCGCCCGTTGGAACTGTCTTGATTTATGTTCGAGCGACCCGGCGTGAACCCCCCTTTCAGGATCGGTCGGCGTCAGCGAGACGGCCTCGAACGGCGATAGCAGGGTGATGGCGAACGGAGATCGCTTCTCGACATCGTCGATCGCGTCGCTTTCGGCGGTGGAAGGGGGCGATCTCGGCGGTCGAAGATGTTCGCTCCGGTGATACGAACCGTGGGGCGGGAGTGATCACGGGAACACGCTGCCGGGTCGAGGGCGGCGTGCGATTCAAGTATACACACGTTACTATTCCGACAATTCTCCTCCCGCACGCTCCGCGTTCGCTCCTCCTTGCGGTAGTCATCGCTCTCGCCGCGGTCGTCGGCGCTGTCGTGGTTGACGAGGTTCCTGAACCCGGGTCGGACGAGTCCGATCCCGACTCACTCGTGGCACCGACGTTGGAGTCCGAGGGCGCACCCTACGACACGCTAAACGCGTCTCGCGAGACGGTCGTGGAGACGAGGGAGCGGCCCGGCGAGGTGCCCGAGCGAGCAAAGACCGTGGCCGACGTCGAGAAGAGTCCCCCGGACAGACTTCGCGCCGAGATACGGTCGGCCTCCGGCATCGACGCCGCCCCGGGCGACGTAACGGTCGTCGACGGCGACGTTCGAAAGCACTACTTCGCCGCCGACGGACGGATGCTGGTCGACGACGATAGCGACTGGACGGTGCCTTCAGGCTGGAGCGCGGAGCGAGTCGAGGAGTACGAGACGGCCTACGTCGGGCCCGATGAGGTGGATGGTCGCGAGACCCATGTCGTCGAACTCGTTCCGGCCTCGGACGCGACCGGGGCGGTGTCGCTGCACATCGGCGATCGACAGCTGGAGGCAACCGTTGGCGGGGATCCCGAGGAACTCGTCGATGGACCCGGTCGGACTACGTGGTGGATCGACGAGGAGACGGGCGTCGTGGTCCGTGAGGTCGTGGAACTGGCGGTCGCAGAGGAGGCCACGGTCGATGACGTGGGACGTGAGGACGCCGACGACGACTGGACCAGAAGGATCATCACCGAGTACCGGGACCTGGCGGTCGACGAACCGATCGCTGACGACCGTTTCGAGTTCGATCCGCCGCCGGACACTGAGACGTATGAACCGATCGAGTCGGTCGACGTTGAGACGGTCGCGGAGGCGGACGCAGTCGTTCCGTTTGACGTTCCAGAACCGGACGTCCCGGACCGGTTCGAGTATCGGGATGCGAACGCCAATGAGTTCGAGGACGCATACACGGCGGAGTATTACTACCGGACCGACTCGGAGCCGGCCGAGGACGTGTGGGTCCGGATCACGGAGCGCCCAGCGCTGTACGACGAGGGCGACGTATTGGAGACGGACGTTGGACCGCACGGCGGCGAGTTCGCCGACACACACCTCGGGACGACCTACGCCTGGAGGTGTGACGGCATCAGACACGAGGTGAGTGTCGACCTCGCAGTGGACGGGACGGACGCCGACGTCACCGACGAGAAGTCGCTGGCGAGCGAGGTGGCGGCGACGATGTCATGTGAGTGAGCGCGGCGAGGAACCGCTTCTCGGGGATGGATTACGAACTCGAATGCGGCGGTCACGTTGCTGGGGTCTCGAGGGCGCTCCGCAGATACCCCTGTGTGAACACCGCGGCGTAGCCCGCCGAGACGACGGCGTCGAGCGCGAGTCGGGCGGGGCTCGCCGTCGAGAGCCCGACCGACCGGAGCGTAACGGTCGTCCCCCACAGCGTGATTTCGAGGACGGCGGGACGGGCCGCCGCCCCGGTCCCCGCGTCAAGCAACTGTCCGACGAGGAATAACACGAGAAGGCCGGCGGTGAGTCCAATGGCCTTCCGGGTGTGGACGGTCGTGATCCGCCACGTAGCGACGATCGCTGCGAACGGGCCGTAACCGCCGAAGAAACAGGCTTCCGGCAGAAAACAGCACTTTACCAGCGTTGCGAGGAGGACCGCGACGGTGGCGACGAGGAGCGCGGAGTCAGCGTACGGAGCCGCCCACGCTGCGCCGACGGCGGGGAGCGCGGTATTGACCGCTTGGGACAGTCCGCTCGTGACCGCGACGACGACCGCGAAGAGCACCGCGGCAACCGCAGACGCGGCGATCAGGAACGACGGAAGGCGGCGAAGCGTGACGGCGAGACTCGCGCGGACATGTGGGACCGTCGCCGTGTTCGGATCACCGCCGTCCGGTTGCGATTCCGACGCCCGCATCGCTGCCGTAGCGTGAACGCCGACGTATCCTCGGCCGATCACGACGCCGAGCAGCCCGACGCCCGCGGCCGCGAGCGCGACGTCTGGGACCATCTCACCGGCGATCCCGGCCCAGGTCAGTGACAGCTGGAGGACGCCGAATCCCAGGATCATGAGGACGGCCGAGGGATGGCGACGGAGGAAGCCGGCGCTCCAGGCGACGGCGGCGGCGCTTGACCGGCGGACGACGTCGTGAGTGATGTTCTGACACCGGACACAGCCGCAGCCATCGACGTCAGTCCGGCGTCGGACGGGTGCGTGTCTCCCTCCGTTTCCACCCATTCGTGTGAACCCGTACGCCTACTGACTATTCGACCTTTCGCCGGTGTGGTGTTTCGGGACCACGCTCGCGGACGGCGCGCGGATCGGATTCGACATGGGAACCCAGCGGTTTTCGACCGCTGCTCACCACGGTGTTCACACGATGTTCGAAGGCGGACGTTTCGAGTTCAGTTGTGGGCTGGTGAGACCGGTCAGTGTTCCTGGACGCGCTTGGCGACACCGGTGACGGATTCCCACGCGGCGATCAGCACTGCGGGCACGCCGATGACGCCGGCCATCCGTGCGAACGCCTTCCGGAGGGCCTTCTGATCGGCTTCGGTCCCCAAAACGACCACCTTCGGGTCGCGCGTTGCCGCATACACCTCCATCTCGCGGCCCTTTTCTGAGTAACAGGTGTCGACCACGGAGATCAACTCCGCCGCTTCGAGCTTTTTGAGATGATAGCTGGTGTTCTGAATGGACAGGTCCATTTCGGCGGCGATCTCCGAGGCGGTCGCCGTTCGCAGGTTCAGCAAGTGAAAGATATCGTAGCCGGTGTCCACCGCCAGCACCGAGATCATCTCCCGGGTTCGTCGATCGTCGACGTAGAGGACCGCGGGGTCATCGGTCCGTTCGACGGTCGTGTCGCTTCCCGTTGGAAGTAGCCGAGCCATGATCGAGGTATCTGTTCACATGGACGGTGTTCAGGGTTATAACACCCGTGGAGGGTCAAACCGTCATTTGAATCATCCGAGCGCCGCTCGGTCATCCACTTCAGTGTGATCTATGCTGATTCGACTGCCCTGGACACCAGGTGTCGATGCGCGACGCTACTGTGCACCATTTACGGAGCGAGCAGCCGACCCCCATCCGACGGGCGGACAGATCGCGGAGCCCCACGGTCAAACCGTCATTTGACCGTTCAACACCTACAACATCGGCGGGAACGATCGGCCGTCATGGATCGTCGGGGGTTCCTCAAATCGGTCGTGTGTTCGATGGGGACCGTCGGCATCGTCGGGTGCGTCGATGCAATAGGCTCCAGTGTCGATGAGCAAGCACACCAACCGGATCAGTGTCCGGTCAGTACCCTCGACGATCAGGACCCGCCGGACGAACTCGACCGTGAAACCGCTGAACGGTTCGTGCGGTCCTATGAGTCGAACTACATCGAACACGCACGGATCGATGTCGACCGATATGGCCGCGTCGAGGGTCCCATGACCACGATCGAAGACACCGTGGCCGCCGATGACGGCTACGTGATCGTCGTGGAAACCCGCTGGACGACGCTGGATCCCTCCCCGGAACGGACGCTGGAGTTCGAGCGTGTCGAGGAGACGGAGATCGAGCCGGTCCCGATCGATCATGAACGGTTAGCGGAGAACGAGACACTCAGACAGTTGGTGGAAGAAAGCGTCGAGGAGGGATGGGGCGGCACCCTGGATGAGGAACATCCCGACTACGAGTCCATACGGACGGGGATCGAGGACGCTGCAGGACGGCTCGACTGCGCCGTCATCGAATACCAGGGGAAGCCGGTTCGTGTGTCCAAAATCGAACGAGCGGGCGTCCATGGCGATCACGTCGAGACGGCCGCCTACTACGTCACCGCCGAAGTCGTCTCCCGGTCGGGCGATCCCGATCCCGACGCTGACGACGGCGATGTCGTCGAGTGTTGATTCGAGAGGTTCGGTCGTCGATGGACTCCCTTAGAAGGCCGATCGGCGGCCCCGGTGAGTTAAAAGAGCGCCTCGCTTTCTGAGAGGACCTGCGCCGGCCCGCCAACCCGCCAGACGTCAGTTTCGATGCCGATCTCGTCGATGCGGGATCGGACGGTATTGACGTGTTCCGGTTTGGTGTTAATATACACCGAGGCCCCCGTGTCCGTCGAAAAGTAGACCGGGACGCCCGACTCGCGCAACTCGCGAACGGCGTTGAAAACGGCGATCGTCTCCGGTTGCCAGTAAACCCAGCCCGCGGGCCCGGTCATCGTGGTCGCCGTCAACGAGAGGGAGTCGTGTTCGGCGAGTTCGAAGATCCGGTCGAACTCGCCGGACCGTAGGGCGTCGGTCATCTCGACGAGCTGGTCCTGCACGTGCGCCATTCGCGCCTCCATCATGTGGCTCGCGGCGGCCTCGGCGTGTGCCTCCTCGGTCTCTTTATATGCCGGGACGTGTGCGGCGATGATCCGCAGGTCCTCTTCGGGATCGAAACCGTCCTCCCCGGTCCCGACCGTCAACCGGCGCGAACGGCAGTCCGCATCGTTGAGGCCGGCTTCGAGGAGCGAGTACGCGCCGGTTACGGCGCGGGCGGCCGAGGAGGAGCCGCGTCTCGCGATCGTCGAGACGTCCGGGAGCGACGCGTCGAGTCCGGCCGCCTCCGCCAGCGCGAGGGCTGCCGCGGCGAACCCCGAGGAGGACGAGCCGAACCCGATGTTCGAGGGGAACGAGTTCTCGCTTTCCAGCCGAACGGCGTGCTCGAAGTCGGCGAGCTCTCGAACGTGATCGACGACTGCACGGATCCGCTCGGCGGCCCGTCCGTCGACCGTCGACTCGCCGATGACGTACACGTCCTCGCGGGCGTCCGGTTGCCACTCGACGGTGGTCGTCGTGGTGGTCGGGGCGGTACAGAGGCTGATGCTGTCGTGGTACGGGAACCGAAGCTCCGGATCACGCATCCCGTGGTACTTGACGAGTCCCTGGATCGGGTGGGCCCTCGCGGTCGCTTTTTGGCTCATTAGATCCGAAAGCGGCCGGCGGGGGATTAGTCGTTGCGATGGAACGCGCTCGGCGAGACCGTTTCCTCAAACCGGAACCCGAGGGTGACCGTGGATTCGAGGGGCAACGCTTTTGCGCGGGCGACTGGAATCGAGGGGCAATGACCGAGTACACCGTCGAGTTCGTGGGGACGGGCGAAACGATCGAGGTGTCGGACACGGAGACGATCCTCGGCCCGTGCATCGAGGAGGGGATCGCCCAGGAGTACTCCTGCCGGGTCGGGATGTGTCTCGCCTGTTCCGCGGAGATCGTCGAAGGCGAAGTGACCCAACCGGCCGCCCGGGGACTAACCGATGAGGAGGCCGACCGCTTCGCGCTCACGTGTATGGCCCGGCCACAGTCGGATCTCAAACTCGACCGTGGCGTCTACCCGCCCAGTATCGAGGACGGGACGGCTGCCGATGATGCGGCGGCCGCCGACGACTGACCGCCCGTCTCGACCCGTTGGGACGAACCGTCGCTAGAACTCGTTTTCCGGGTCGTCCCAATCACCCCACTTCAGTTCGAGCGCTAGCTCTTCGAACCGTGGTCCCTTTTCGATCGTGCCCGTCTCGGGATCCCAGTCGATGAAGCCGGCCGCCTCGAGCTTCGGGAGGTGTACCTCGCGCAGTTCGGTCTCCACCTCGGCGGGCGTGGTGCCGCGGATCGAGAGGTCGTCCTCGCCGTCGATGGACCCCTCGAAAAGTCCCGCGAGGAGCTGTATCGAGCGGTCATCGACGGGGATGTCCGTCCCCGACTCCGTCTCGGACGTGTCCGTCTCGCTCGTTGATGAGCCGTCGGTCCGTGTCGGTGGATCCGGTCCCTTCGTCGAGTTCCGATCCCTATCGGGTGCGTGTGCCATTATAGCATGGTATTGTTTCGGAGGCATACTAAAACTGTCCCTGCGTCAGTGGGTGCTGAGCGGAGACACGGCGGAGGCGTATGGGGGCGGCAGGCCCTGTCGACGAAATCGATATAGGTGCGGCCCACCCAGACGTTTATCGTGACACCGATCCGTTTCGTGGTGGGGTTGCGGGGGGTCTGAGGTGGACCCGCTCGAACCGACCGACGACCTGCTCGAATCGCTCTACGTCGTCAACAAGGTCGCCAAACAGCTCGCCGACGAGGCGACGGCGGCATACGACCGCGGCGACATCACGGAGAGCAACCGCTGTTCGGCCAGGAAGGAGGCCCTCTACCTTACGAAGACGGCGGTGTTGAACCGGGTGGTCGCATACGACCCCACCCGGGTCGTCGGCGAATACCACGCTATCAACGGCGACCCGTGGCTCCACCTCACCGTCGACGGCTGGCACTTCCATCAGCCGCCGCGGGCGATCGGCGGGGAGTTGACCGACCGGATCCGGGTGAAAAACACCGAGTCGACACCGCGGAACGCGCCGTACGTTCGGGATCCCACGGTCGCACGGTCCGATCGATCGCTCGAACGGGCCCTCCGCCACCTCGCCGGACACGGCATCAACGCCAACGATCACCTTCCAACGTCGACGATAAGCGGGACGAACGACCGCCTCGTCGACGTTCGCTGGCCGTTCTTACGGGGCCGTTGACGTCCTCATCCGTTAGAAGGCGGGTGAATCCCGAGCGTTGACATAATACGCGCGGACAAGGACGATACCCACCCGAGCTCAAGTATATAAGTGGCGTCGGTACCAAGAACGCCCATGTCGACGCAAGACCCCGCCGACCTGCTGCCGAACGACCGCGTCGTGGAGGCCGCCAGCCGTGGGGAGATAACCCAGCTTCACCGTGGAAACCAATACGGGGAGGTCGGCGACACCTTCGAGGTCAACGGCGTGAAATTTGAGTTGACCGACGTGACCGAGCGAACGTTGGGCGACATGACGGACGCGGACGCCCGCCGTGAGGGATCGCCGTCGCTTGAGGCGTATAAAGAACGGATGGTCAACGTCCACGGTGGAAACTTCGAGTGGGACGACGAGGCCACGGTCGTGCGACACCAGTTCAAAACGGTGTGAGCCCCGTCATTTTTATCACTCGCTGTCAAACCTCCGCCGATGCCACAGATCCACCTGGACGAGGAGACGGTCTCACGGCTCGACGGCCTCCGGATCGACGATGAGGAGTACGATGAGCTGATCAACGAGTTGATCAACATCTACGAGGCGGGCGAGTTGGCCCTGTTCCGCAGCGGTGACGCGGCGGAGTGACTTGACGGGGATCCCGACGCACCGCTCCCGATCGCCTCACTCCTGATAGGCGATCCGGACCTGCTCCCACGTGCCGTTCTCCTCGAGGTGTTCCTGTAGCCGGTCGGCGTACTCCTGGACGAGCGCCTCGGCCGCCGCGAGCTCCTCGTCGTTCGCGTCGTCGCCGCCAAGCCCCAGCGCGCCCTTGATCGAATCGAGGATCCCGCCGCCCGAGCCGCCCCCGGATCCGGCTCCGGCCGCTGGACCCCCCATCGCGGCCATGCCGGATCGGACGTTTTCGAGCTCCGGCATGATCGCCGGAAGCTTCGTCGTATCGGCGACGATCCTGGCCCGTTCCGGGTCGTCGGCGTGTTCGATCTCGAATTCCGCGGCGGTCATGATCAGCCCCCACTCCTGTGTCGAGAATCGGGAGTTCACCACCCGATCGGTGAACTCACGGTCGACCGTCATGCGGTCCCCGACGATCGCGTCGGTCCAATCGCTCATGGTCGCCGTTGGTGGTAGGTGATTAAAAGGGCGATCCCATCCGTCCGACTCGTGACGCTGTTTTCACCGAGCGCAACCCTGTTTCACCGAGGTCGATCCAACTGTCTTCCACGCGGGCCGCTCAGAGCTCGACCCCCGACGGGATGAGGCTGTGTTCACGCAGCAGGTTCCCCTCGTGGTCGTACACGAGGAACGTGGTCTTCTCGTAGCTCACGAGGCGATCCCCGTCGATGTCGATCTCGATCCGATAGCAACCGTCCCCGTCGGTCGCCTTCGCGGAGCGCTCCACGGCTCGGATGAAACGAAACACGTCGCCGGCTTCCTCGTTGAGTTCGAGCACGAAATCACCCGTGTACCGGTTCGTGACGCCGACGACTCCCTCGGCGGATGGCCCGGATCCCCCCCTCGAAAGCGGCTCACGGAGCCGGAAGGCGACGTCCGTCTCNCCCTCCGAAAGCAGCCTCCCTTCGACAGTCGTGAGCCGCTCGCGAAGCATCTTCTCCGGCCCGTGAAAGTCGATTTTGACGAGCGGCACCACCAGATCATCGTCGACGCCCTCGACGACGAGGTCGAAATAGTCACGCCGCATCCTGGGTGTGCCTACTCGCCGAAAACGTATCAACCTGCTGTCGACGGCGCGGCCCGTCGACGGCTCCATGAACGGCCCACACGGACACCCCGGATGCTGACGCTCCGCGGGGCTTTTTATTCACCCACGCCGTGGAACCGAGATATGGTCTGGGTCCGCTCGGAGTACGCGGGCGAGCTCGCCGTCGTGTCGGCGTGGATTGCCGCGCTGGTTCCGTGGAACGTCACCTACGCGACCGCCGAAGGGATCGGCGGGATCCTCTACGTTCGGTTCGTCTTTGCGGAGTTCGTCTACTTCACGACCTTGGAGATCGGCGGGCGAAGCTTCGAACTACTCTCCATCCGGCGTGCGGTCGCCCAGCAGACCGGCGAGTTCGTCTTCCTCGCCTACCTGACGTGGGTGCTCGGCGCGCTGCTTGTCGCCGCCGCCGTCGGCCTCTCGATCGGCTACTATCTGCGTGAGGAGCGTATCGAGCGGGGACCGGTCGACCCGGTCCGGGCGATGGGTGCCCTGCTCGGCGGTGCCGGCCTCCTGTTGCTTCTCGCGAACTACCTCATCGCAACGCGCGGGATCCCGGGGATCCCGATCCCCGTCGGGACGCTCCTCGTGTTGGGACTCGGCGGCGTCCTCCTCACGGTCGAGCGAGTCGATAGCGACGGGGACGACCCGGAGGATCCTGACGGAGCGTCGTAATAGGTCCCGCCCGCCGACGGTCGGCCCATTCCCAACGGTGATAGCTGCGGAAGCGCTTTTAACACGGGGGCGGTTGTATCCCCACAGAACGATGGCGGGAGATTCGCCGGCTGGGCGACCGAAGGGGACGATAGCGGAGGTCCGGCATCGCCTCGCCAGAACGTGGGAGATGCTCGTGGGCTCCGAGATCGAGGTTCGGCCGTTTCGACCGGGCGAGGACGGACCGCTGGGGTCGTTCGCCGTCCCGCCGGACGAACGGGAAGTCGAGCGGTACTGGGTGAACGCGCCGTATGCGTACATCGTCATCACCTACAGCGACGACCGGAGCGAGCACCGCTACTACGCGGTCGAGCCCTCGCTCGATGAGTTCGAACGTTCACTTTTGGACCGCGTAAGCGACGACGTCCGGGACCCGTTGCTCTATCGCGACGGGACCGGCCAAACCGACGAAGCGACCCTGCGGGCGGAGGTCGAGACGCTGTTGGAGGAGTACGGCGTCGAGGTCGGGATGGACACCTTTCACACGCTCATTTATTACCTCTATCGCGACTTCCGTGGGTTCGGAAAGATCGACCCGCTGCTCAACGACCCACACATCGAGGACATCTCCTGTGACGGCTACGACCTCCCGATCTTCGTCTATCACGACACCTACGCCGACGTGGAGACGAGCATCTCCTTCGGCCAGCAGGAGCTCGATAACTACGTCATCCGCCTCGCCCAGCAGTCCGGCCGCCACGTCTCGATCGGTGATCCGATAGTCGAGACGACGCTTTCCGACGGGTCGCGCGCAGAGCTGGCGCTGGGCGAGGAGGTGACCCCCCGCGGCTCCGCGTTTACCATCCGGCAGTACGCGGAGGACCCCTTCACGCCGATCGACCTCGTCGACTTCGGGACGTTCTCGATCGAACAGATGGCCTACTTCTGGCTCTGTATCGAACACAACAAGAGCCTCATCTTCGCCGGCGGCACCGCCTCCGGGAAGACGACCTCGATGAACGCGGTCTCGATGTTCATCCCGCCGCGTGCGAAGGTCCTCACCATCGAGGACACCCGGGAGCTGTCGTTGTATCACGACAACTGGCTCTCGTCGATCACCCGCGAACGACTCAACGAAGGCGCCGACATCGACATGTACGATCTGTTGCGCTCGGCGTTGCGCCACCGGCCCGAGTACATCATCGTCGGCGAGGTGCGAGGTGAGGAGGCCGTCACGCTGTTTCAGGCGATGAACACGGGCCACACGACGTTCTCGACGATACACGCCGACTCGATCGAGACGGTCATCAACCGGCTGGAGAACGACCCGATCAACGTCCCCCGGGCGATGGTTCAATCGCTGGATATGCTCTCGATCCAGACGCTCGCGCGGATCGGCGGGGATCGGGCGCGCCGCTCGAAGGTGATAGGTGAGATCGGCGGCATCGACCAGCGGACCGGCGAGCTCGATTACTCCTCGGCGTTTAACTGGGTCGCGGACACGGATCGGTTCCGGCGGAGCGATTCGCGGTTGATGGAGGAGATACAGACCGAACGCGGCTGGAGCCGGGCGGAACTGTTGCGTGAGATCCGCCGTCGCGAGCGGTTCCTCGACCTCCTCCAGCGGCTCGGCGTGAACGATTATCGCCAGTTCACCGCGCTTGTGAACGAGTACTACGCCGACCCAGACCGCGCGATGGAGCGGGTCGAAACGCGGGCCCGGGAGGCGGGGATCGACATGGACGCCGTACCGAGGGTCGAAACTGGCGGCGACCGGAGGTCCGCCGGAACGGCGGGGACAACGTCCACCGCCGACGTGGAATGATCCGCCATCTGCCGCTCCTCGTGGCCATCGCCTGCGCCCTCATGTTCGTCGTGGGCCATCTCAACCGTCGGGTGAACCTCGTCCTCACCCGCCTCGCGCTGCGTCTTTTCGGCGAATATGTTGTTGTCGACGAGGCCCGACGGGAGCGGCAGCGGGACCTCCTTCGTGCGGCACACGTCAGCGGCACACACCGCGTCTATGCGGCCCGAACGATGTTGTACGCGGTCGTCTTCGGCCTCATCGGGAGCGTCGTCGGCGTCTACCTCGGCGGGCCGTTACTGCGGGTGATCGAGGCGGCCGGCGAGTCGATCACCCTGACCGTTCCCGCGTCATTGGGCTTTCTCACCGCGTTGAACGACCTCCCGGAGGCCGGTCTCGGCGAGCTCTTCGTCATCTACCTGCTCTCAGCGATGACGGTCGGCGTGGGGGTCGCGCTCGCGACGTATTACGCCCGCTGGGAGCTGCTCGCACAACGTGCCGCGGCGCGTGCCTCCCAGATCGACGCCACCCTTCCTCGGACGGTCGCGTTCGTCTACGCGCTCTCGCGGTCGGGGATGGCCTTCCCGGCGGTGATGAACACCCTCGCCGAACACGAGGAGGTCTACGGCGAGGCGGCATCCGAACTGGCGGTCGCGGTTCGTGATATGAACGCCTTCGGGACCGACGCGTTGACGGCGCTCCAGCGGACCGCAAAGCGGACCCCCAGCGAGGACCTTTCGGAGTTCTCCGAGAACTTGGCGTCGGTGCTCGGGTCGGGACAGTCGCTCTCACGGTTCCTTCGGGCACAATACGAGCGATACCAGGCCGAGGCGGAGGCGAAACAGGAGCAGTATCTGGAGCTGCTCTCCACGTTCGCGGAGGCGTACGTCACGGCGCTCGTCGCCGGGCCGCTCTTTTTCATCACTATCCTCGTCGTGATCGGTCTCGTCTTGGAGGATACGCTCGCGCTGTTGCGTGTCGTGGTGTATCTCGCCATCCCGCTCGCGACGTTCGGCTTCGTCGTGTACGTCGACAGCGTGACCGCTGGTCCCGGGGGCTCGAAGGCGGTCTCGCTTGAGGAACGCGGGAGCGACGCACGGACGGTCGACGTAGCCGAGGGTGGATCCGTGGGTGTTGCCGACGGCGGGATCGCGGAACCGAACGCCACGGGGGTGACGGATCGGTGGACGGTAAACCGCGAGCGGCTCGACGCCAGAGATCGGTTACAGCAGCTCCTCGAATGGCTTTCCGCACCGGTCGACCACGTCCTCGCGAACCCGGGATCAACGGCGGCGGTAACGGTTCCGATCGCGCTCGTCTGGATCTGGGTCACCGCGTTTCCGGTGACCATCGGGCCGCCGACACGGATGATCGCCCAAGTCGACGGCGCGCTTATCAGCGGGGTGGCGTTCGTCCTGTTCGGCTATGCGTTGGTGTATGAGATCGACAAGCGTCGAACGAGGCGTCTGGAGGTCGAGATCCCGGACTTCCTCGACCGGTTCGCCAGCATCAACGAGGCGGGGACGTCCATCGTCCAAAGCGTTCGACGGGTGAGCGCCACCGACCTCGGCGCGCTCAGCCCGGAACTCCGCCGGACCGAGCGCGACGTGGCGTGGGGGGCGGACGTCGCTGGTGCCTTTTATCGGTTGGCACGCCGCGTCCGATCGTCGATCCTCACCCGTGCGGTCGCGCTGATCACCAACGCGATGCAGGCGAGCGGGGACATCGGACCGGTGCTCCGTATCGCCGCCGACGAGACGAGGGCGACCGAGCGGCTTCGTCGCGAGCGGCGGCAGGTCATGTTGACGTATCTGATCGTGATCTACCTCTCGTTCCTCGTGTTCTTGGGGATCGTGGCGGCGATGTCAGTTTCGTTCATCCCAGCGATCGAGGCGGCGAACATCGGCGCGGCAGGAGAGGAAACACCGGGTGGGTTCGGCGGCATCGGCGACGCCATCGGGGAAATCGACGTCTTCGAGTACGAGTTGATCTTCTTTCACGCCTCGGTGATTCAGGCGATCTGCTCGGGGCTGGTCGCCGGACAGTTGGGGGAGGGGTCGGTCCGTGACGGGGTCAAACACGCCGTCATCCTCCTCGCGATCACGGGGATCGCGTTCACCGTGATGGGGCTGTGATGGGGCCGTGATGGAGGAAGGACGCGATTATCCCCGTCGCCATCGAGGGAGGGATATGGACCCGCAGTCGACCTACGACCGGATCGCCGAACACTTCTCGCAGACACGGGAGTATCCCTGGCCCGAGGTGGAGACGTTCCTCTCTGACCGGTCCGCGGAGGTGGCGCTCGATCTCGGCTGTGGCAACGGTCGGCACGTCGAGGCGCTCACCGCCTGTGCCGAGCGAATCATCGGGCTCGACCTCAGTCGGGGGCTGCTCCGTGAGGCGACGATCCGGGCGACCGAGCGGGGCTATGCCGACCGGACGACGTTTCTCCACGGCGACGCCTCGCGGCTTCCGCTTGAGGGCGACGTGATCGATCTCGCGGTGTACGTCGCGACGCTGCACCACCTTCGGACGCGGGAGGAGCGCATCCGGAGCCTCGATGAACTGGCTCGCGTGCTTTCGCGGGACGGCGTCGGCCTCGTGAGCGCGTGGAGCACCGCACACGATCGCTTCGACCGCGAGGTGGGCTTCGATACGACGGTCGATTGGACCTTGCCGGGCGGCGAAACCGTCCCCCGGTTCTATCATATCTACTCGCCGGGCGAGTTCGAGCGCGACCTCGGGGAGAGCGCGCTCGACGTCGTCGATGTGCGTGTCTCCAGCGGGAACTGCTACGGGGTCGTTCGATCGTCCGTCTGACTATCAGATCAGATATTTTGAGCCGCAGGTTAAATATCGGCAGTCAAGGCGATTGAGGTAATGGCAGATCGTGCCCTCCGCCGTCGTCTCGGTCGGCTGGTCCCTGACGTCATCGCACGGAGTTATCTCGTAAAGTTCCTCGCCGTATTGATACTGATCCTCGTCCTGATAGGCGGGGTCGGGGCCGTCACGTACGCGGAGACCACGGCGGAACTTGAGAGCGACGCGGAGGCCGAGTACGTCGCTCTCGCACAGCTCATCGGGGCCGAAACGACGGCTTGGGAGGCCGAACGGGGCGACATCGCACGGGAGGCCGCGAGCGAGGTGGCCGAGATCGAGGATCCCGATGACGCCATGCCAGCGCTGCGCTGGGTCCAGCAGGAAACGGCAGCGGACGTCGTCGGCGTCCACCTCGTCGAACGCGAGGGCGCGACCGTCCTCGCGAGCAGCGCCGACGATCCCCCTGAGGCGTTCAACCCCCCGCGATTCGACCACGACGCGGTTGGGGATGGGAGCGTGATCGTCACCGAACAGTACCAGCCGCGAGACCTCACCGGCGGGGCGATGCGCACCGAAAACCGGATCGCGTTCGTCGCGGCCGTCGACGAGGACCGCGTCGTCGCCGTCGAAACGAGCATCGACTGGGCGCTCGCCGAGTTGAACGCCAACGATCACGCCACCGTCGCGCTCGTCGACGAGGACGGGTCGATCCTCGGGTCCGACGGGGACCTCCGGGGAAGCTACGAGGGGGAAAACTGGGAGGCGATGGAGGGGGCCACGGAGCCGGCGTACCTCGGTACGACCGGCTCCATCGTCACCGACTGGGACGAACGGGTCACCGCGTACGCCCCCGTCGAGGGAACCGACTGGACCGCCGTCGTGCACGTCTCACCGGACGACGCCTTCGCGGTCGCCGACGGCGTCGCACAGAGCATTCTGGTTATGCTCGCGGTGGCGGTCGTCGGACTGGGTCTCCTCGGGGCCACCCTCGGCCGCGACACGGTCGTGGAGCTGAACCGGCTCGGGGCGCGCGCACACGACCTCGAAGCCGGCGAACTGGACGTCGACCTCTCCACGCATCGGCGCGACGAGTTGGGTCAGCTTTACGGCTCGTTCGACTCGATGCGTGACTCGCTTCGTGACGAGATCGAAACGGCCAGCACACAGCGTGAGCGCGCCGAGCGGGCGAAAGCCGAAAGCGAGGCGTTTGCCGAACAGCTGTCGCGACGTGCGGCCGAGTTCGGCGAGACGATGCGGGCCTGTGCCGATGGCGACCTCACGGCACGGATCGACGCGCGGCCCGACGACCCCGAGGCGTTGCGCGAGGTGGCGACCGCGTTCAACGAAACTATGGCCGACCTGGAGGGGACGGTCGCGGAGGTCGACGCCTTCGCCGAAGAGGTCGCCGACGCGAGCGAGGCGGTCGCCGCCGGCGCGGACGAGGTCGTCGAGGCCGGGCGTGAGACGAGCGACGCCGTCGACGAGATATCCGCCGGGGCGGAGCGACAGAGCACGGATCTGGGGTTGGTCGCCGACGAGATGGAGGACATGTCGGCGACGATAGAGGAGGTCGCCGCCTCGGCAGAGGAGGTGGCTCGGACCTCGGAGCGGGCCGACGAGCGCACCGTCGAGGGGCGTGATGCGGCCGCCGCCGCCGTCGACGAACTGCACACGATCGACCGTCGGTCGGAGTCGGCCGCGGAGACGATCGCGGCGCTGGAGGCGGAGATGTCCGAGGTGGATGCGATCGTCGAGACGATCGCGGAGATCGCCGACCGGACGAACCTGCTCGCGCTCAACGCGTCCATCGAGGCCGCCCGCGCCGGCGAGGCGGGCTCGGGGTTCGCCGTCGTCGCCGAGGAGGTCAAACGGCTCGCCGAGGAGACCCAGTCGTCCGCGGCGGAGGTGGAGTCGCTGATCGACGACCTCGGCGAGCGGACGGACGCGAGCGTCGAGGAGATGGCGACGATCCGCGAGCGCGTCGAGGAGGGTGTCGCGGTCGTCGAGGCCGCCGAGACCGCACTTGCGGACGTCTCCGAGCAAGTCGCGGCGGCCGACGACGGCGTGCAGGAGATCACNGGCGCGATGGACGCACAGGCGAACGCCGTGAGCGAGGTGACCGGCGCGGTGGACGAGCTCGCGGGGATCAGCGAACAGACGACCGCGGAGGCGACGACGGTCGCGTCGACGGCCGAGGAGCAGGTCGCCACCCTCGGAACCGTCTCCGAGAGCGCCCACGAACTCGAACGGCGGGCGAGCGNGCTGCGTGAACGGGTCGGTCGGTTCGAGGTCGACGCCNCCGACGGGGNGATCGATTTCGACGCGAGCGANGAGCCGGTCGAGGTCCACGGTCGGACGGCCGAGGTTGACGGTCGGACGGTCGAGGCGACGGATCCGTTCGTTGACGCCACCGTCGTGGAGGCCGACTCCCCTAGGCGGGCCACCGGCGATCCGGATACCGGGGAGGCGATAAGTGACGGCGGAAACGACGACGGGTCGAAAGGGTAAGGTCCTTATTCCGTCGGTGTCATCTCGAAAACGAGCGCGAGTGGTCTAGTGGCAGGACCTGAGCCTTCCAAGCTCATGGCCCGGGTTCAAATCCCGGCTCGCGCACTCCCTTCGGTCGTTTGCGAGCCGAACCTTCGCTCGTTTCACTCGCGAAGATCCCGGCTCGCACAGACGCCCCTCGGACCTTTTCGACCCGTACCTTCGCTCGCTCCGCTCGCGAAGATCCCGGCTCGCGCACCTTTTTATCCCCTGTCACGAATGACGATCCACCCGTGACCTCCCGACTCGCCGCGGCGATGGGCGTCTTCCTCCTCGGCGTCGTCGCGGACATGGCCTCGACGTACGTCGCCATCACGTCCGCGGGGTTCATTGAGGGGTCGCCCGTCGGCGCTGCATTCATCACCCGTTACGGGCCGCTCCCCGGGATGGTGCTCACGAAGTTGGTCGGGATGGTCGTCATCGGCGTGCCCGTCGCGCTGGCGGGCGGGAGCCGCCGGATCGTGGCGGTGGCGATGTTCGGCGGCGTCGGGGCCCTCTCGCTTCTCGCGGCCCTCAGAAATACGCTGCTCGTGATCGGCGTCTGGTGAAAGGAACCAAGGGGGGACCGGATGGCCGTCCGCCACGGTGGATTCGGGGACGAACGCCGGTTACGTCTTATTCGGGGTCGAACGTCCTAAGGACGCCCGCGAGCGCGGCACCAAGCTCCTCGAAGCGATCGATATCCATCGCGTCCGCCGTGACCCACACGCCGTGATCGTTCGCGATGACCCGCGTCAGGTAGCCGTTCTCGAAGACGCGGACCGTGAACCGATACGAGCCGAGCTGCGTGCCGGTGTAGAGCGACTGTGATCGGAAGCCCTGCCGCTCCATCTCCGCGAAGCCGACGAGGTCGGCGGTTTGATCCAGGTCGCTGCGAAGGTAGAGCTGTTCGAAGTCGTCCTCGGTGAAATACGTGATGCTCCGGATCTCATCGCCGGCCGTCGTCCGCGCCGCGCTGCACAGTTCGTCGCGATGCGTTTCCGACAACTCTGACATGAGCTACCTTTCGGCGCTCTCCTACATGATTTTACTGGTGGGATCGGTTCGGTCCCCTGCGGCGCACCCCAGCGATGGCGAGGCCCCGAGGACCGTTCATAAGGGACAGAGTTTAGCGATGGCCCTGAGTCATGCCGGCTATGGCCGATCCCGACGACGTCTGTGTCCTCCTGCCGACGCTCGATGAGGCGGCGACGGTCCGCGAGGTGGTCGACGACTTCCGCGATGCCGGTCTAGGAAACGTGCTCGTCGTCGACGGCGGGTCGACCGATAAGACCCGGAAGATCGCCCGTGAGGCGGGCGCACGGGTGATCAGACAGTCCGGACAGGGAAAGGGGCAGGCGGTTCGTGAGGCGGTCCGTGACCACATCGACGCGCCGTACGTCCTGATGGCCGACGCCGATCTGACCTACGACGCGGACGATGCGGACGCGATGCTCGAACCGCTCCGTTCGGGCGCCGCCGAACACGTCATTGGCGACCGCTTCGCCGACATTCGTCCCGGGGCGATGACCCGATTCAACCAGTTCGGCAACCGGCTCATCAACCTCACGTTCAGGCTGGTCCACGGCCGGGGATACGGGGATATCCTCTCGGGCTACCGGGCGTTCACCCGCGAGTCGTTCCTCCGGATGAATCTCACCGCGGACGGGTTCGGCATCGAGACGGAGATGGCCGTCGAGTGCGTGAAAAACCGCACCAGTGTCGAGGTCGTACCGATCACCTACCGGCCGCGGCCGGACGGCTCGGCGACCAACCTCCATCCGATCCGCGACGGCGGGGTGATCTTCCTTGAGATCTACCGGAAGGCCAAGACCAACAACCCGCTTTTTTATTTCGGAAGCATCGGCGCAGCCTCGACGGCGGCCGGCCTCGTGATGACCGTCTACGTGTTGTACCGGTGGGTCGTCATGGGGGTTGGCCACGAGATCATCGCCGTCGGGGCCGCCGGCGCCACGATTCTCGGGATCCAACTGCTCATCTTCGGCGTGCTCGCCGACATGATCCTCACCCTCCATCGCGAAGGACTCGCCCACCGTGAGCGTGTCTCCGGGGAGGGGACGCCACATCGGCGTGCCGACAGCGGTGTTACTGACGGGGACGAAGGCGGACATGCTGACGGGGACGAACGCGGACATGCTGACGGGGACGAACGGAACGCCTCCGGCCGGTCGCGGAGCTGAATCCGTCTTCTTCCGACCCAACACACCGGGTCGACGGAGCCCCCGAACCGGGCCGGGCCCGACCGATGGTTTATATTTGCCCCCGAACACGGTGGCGCATGGACGAGAAACGGTTCGTTATCACCCTCTTCGGCCTGGCGGTCGCCGTCATCGTCGGCTACATCGCCTATCGGTTCGTCGCCGCGCTCACCGTGGCCGTCTTTTTATATTACTCCACGCGCCGGTTTTATTACGCCCTCGCCCGGCTTCGGCTCCCCGCCCGGCTTCGTGCGGCTGCCGCCATCTCCGTCATCGGCCTTCCGCTGATCCTGCTTTTGAGCTACACGCTCGTGCTGATCGTGCTTGAGGCACGCCGATTCATCGAACAGTATCCCGTCGCGGAGTCGGTTGGGACCGAGGTGCCGTGGGTTGAGGGGCTCGCGGACCTCTCGGAGCCGACCGTCGACGGGCTCATCGGGACCTATCGCGAGGGTGGGTTCGACCCGCTCATCGAACTGCTCTCCGAGCACGCGGCGCTGCTCACCTCCACGGTCACCGGCTTCCTGTTGAACGTGCTCATCGCCGTCATCGTCACCTACTACCTGCTGCTGGACGGTTCCCGCTTCCACGACTGGCTGTTGAGCTTCGATGACGAGGCGATCGTCCGCGAGTATCTAGAGGCAGCCGACGCGGAGCTGGAGGCGGTTCTGTACGGCAACCTCCTCAACGTCATCGCCATCTCGCTCATCGCGGTCGCGACCTACAGCGGATACAACCTCGTCGCGCCCGCGGGAGCGACCGTCCCGTATCCCGCCGTCGCGGGTGCGCTCACCGGCATCGCCAGCCTCATTCCGGTGATCGGGATGAAGATCGTCTACATTCCGCTCGCGGCGGCCGCGGCGACCCCGGCCGTACTGGCGAACGACCTCACGGCGCTTTTGTACGTCGGCGTGTTCGTCGCGGTCGTCGTCGTGGTCGTCGATACGATCCCCGACATCGTCCTCCGGCCGTACTTCAGCGGGAAGACGACCCACGTTGGACTGCTGATGTTGGCGTACGTGTTCGGGCCGGTCGTGTTCGGCTTCTACGGGCTCTTTTTGGCGCCCATCATCCTCGTGGTGGCGCTCACGTTCGCGTATACCGCGCTTCCGCAGCTGCTCGGGGTCGAGACCGAGGATCCCGAAAAGCGGGTGGGACCGAACCAGTACCGCCTCGACGAGTTCTGATCCCGGCACGCCGAATCGGGGGCTGGCGGCCCCCCGACCCGATCACGCCTCGTTACACTCGGCGAGCCACTCGTTGGCCCACGACCCGATCTCCTCGAAGACCGGCGCGAGCGACTCCCCCTTCTCGGTGAGGCTGTAGTACGTCGCGACCGGGGCGTCCTCCTCCATTCGGCGGGCGACAAAGCCCGTCTCCTGGAGGTCATCGAGGACGCGGGAGAGCGTCCGCGCGTTCGCGTCCGTCTCGCGCTTGAGTTCGTTGAACCGGCGCTCCCCGTTCTGCAGTTCGTGGAGCACCACGAGCCGCCACCGCGATCCGATCTGGTCTATCGAATCGACGATCGGACAGGGTGTGTCACCGATATGGGAGTGTGAGCCGTCGTCGTCGGCCGATCCAACGTCGACACCGTGTTCCGTGAGTTCCTGGGAGGACATTGAGGTTACCTGCTTATATTTTTATCCGGGAACCGATATATAGGTTACGCTCGTATATGTGGTTACACAATGATAGCTGAATTACTCACGATACCGCTGCAGTTCGACACCACACTCTCCGGGGAGCTGTTCCTCGTTGGACGACTGCTGTTCGGCGGTGTGCTCGCGTTTATGGGGCTCAATCACTTCCTCGACGTCGATACGATGGCGGGCTACGCGGAGTTTAAGAGGTTGCCGGCACCGCGCTTCTCCGTCATCGCCTCGGGCGTCCTCCTCGTTTTAGGGGGAGTGGGAGTCGCAATCGGGCTTTACCCCGTGCTGGCCGCCGGTGGATTGGCGGTCTTTCTGCTCGTCTCCGCGGTGACGATGCACGACTTCTGGGCGGTCGATGACCCCGAACAGCGCCAGTCGGAGCTCACCGGGTTCCTCAAGAACGTCTACGGGGCAGGTGCCGCCTTCGCGCTTCTCGCGATTGGCGGGACGAGTTGGCCGTACGCGGTCGGCATCGGCCTCTTTTAAGACTGTACTCCCACCGCCAATGAGCCGCCCACAGAACTAACCGATACCTCCACGAATCGACCCATACCCATGAGCGACGCCCCACCGACCACCGGCTTGCACCACGTGACGAACATCTGTACTGACATGGATGCGACCGTCGCCTTTTATGAAGACGTCCTCGGCTGGCACACCGTCAAACGGACCCAGAACTACGACGACCCGGGGACCCCGCATTACTACTTTTCGCCCACGCCGACCGGCGAGCCTGGGACGACTGTCACTTACTTCGAGTATCCCGGCTCCCACGGGGCACCCGGACCGGGCGCGAGCCACCACTTCGCGTTCGGGGTCGAAGACGAGGAGCGCTTGGAGGAGTGGCGCGAGCACCTCCTCGGGCACGACGTCAACGTCTCGACGGTGAAAGACCGGACGTACTTCAAAAGCATCTACTTCACCGACCCCGACGGGCTCGTCTTCGAGTTGGCGACGGAGGGTCCCGGCTTCACCCACGACGAGGAGGAGCCCGGCAGCGCGGAGATCGACCCGTTCGCGAGCGAGGGCGAGCGGTGAGATCCGGCGAGCCCGACGCGTTCGGGTCCCCCTATCGACTGCTCTCGACGGCGGTCACGCCGCGACCGATCGCCTGGGTCTCCTCACGCGGCCCGGCCGGCGAGAACCTCGCGCCCTACAGCTTTTATACGGTCGCCGCGGTCGACCCGCCGACGGTGCTTTTCGCGCCCGTCTCGACCGCCGAGGCTCCGAAGGACAGCCTCGCAAACGCGCTGGCGACGGAGGCGTTCGTGGTCAACGTCGTCACCGAGGACCTCGTCGAGGAGATGAACGCCTCGAGCGCGACGCTTGCGGCGAGCGAGAGCGAGTTCGATCACGCCGGCGTCACCGCCGTTGCGGCGGCACGTATCGACGCCCCTCGCGTCGCCGAGGCGGCCGTCAGCCTGGAGTGTACCCTCACGGAGGCGATCCCGGTCGGCGGATCGACGGTCGTGTTAGGGGAGGTCGTCTACGTCCACGTCGACGACGAAGTGTTGACGGATGGGAAGATCGACATCGATCGGCTGGAGACCGTGGGTCGGCTCGCGGGGAACCGGTACGTCAGCACCGATGAACGGTTCTCGATCGAACGGCCACCGTGACCGGCCTCACGCCTCCCGTCGATCGAATCGACCCTCCTCCAATAACCGGACGAAGCGCTGAAGCGCCCGCTCACAGACTGGAACGTACGCCGCAGCGGGAAGCGGGACCTCGATGACGACACGACAGCGACCCGGCTCGCCGGCGTACGTGTCGACCCGATGTCCGGTTGCCGGAACTCCGGCGACGGTCCAGTCCCAGCGCCGACCGTTGAACGCGGTCACGCGGAATGGAACCCACCCACATCCGACCCGCACGCGGCCGCGGGTCCCGCTCCTGATGTAGCGATCCTCGCTCTCGACGCCGCTGATCGACGGGCTCCACGTCGGCCACGCCCGGCTGTCACGGAGCGCCTCCGCGGCGACGTCCGGTTCGATGGCGACATCGCGGGCGACCTCGATGGACCGGCCGACGCGCGTCACCGTCACGGTTGGCTCGGTGGAGTTCACGACGGATCTACGGCCGCAACCCTCAAAAGGTGACCGTTCATCGGAGATACCACGACAGTGCCGCAAATCCGTCGATATGAGGGCCGGCCAGGTGGTCGATCCGCGGAGAACTAATATGATATTATGACTCAATATCATCCCCGCCGAAGGGTTAATACATCGGTCCGCGCTACCCTGTCTCAACATGGCTACCAACGACCGCGATACGATGAAGGACGTCTCACACACAGGACCGAACGGCACGTCCGCGAAGGCCGTCTGGGAGCGGGGACGAAAACCCGAACTCGAAGAGGAGTGATCGATCCCGGCCGGACGATCGACCGGCACCGGTAACGTTCTCATTCTCCTTATCGATCCGTCCGGAGCGACCCGCTCGCGTCATGATCCATTCTCCCGGTTGATAGTTACGGCCGTGAGTTTAACCGGGATGCCGGCGCAGCCTCGAATATGATCGAGGTGCGGGGGTTAAACAAACGGTACGGCGGGTTCACAGCGGTCGCCGACAGCTCGTTCGCCGTCGCCGAAGGTGAGGTGTTCGGTATCGTCGGCCCCAACGGCGCGGGAAAGACGACGACCCTCAAGATGCTCGCGGGGCTCATCGAGCCGACGGGCGGACACGCGGAGGTGGCCGGCTTCGATTCGATGGACCCGCAGATGCGCCACCGGCTCGGCTTTCTCCCCGAGGAATCCCCCCTGTACGAGGAGATGACCCCACGGTCGTATCTCCGATTTTTCGCCGACCTATACGACGTCCCCCGGGAGGTCGCCGACGAGCGCGTCGGCGAGACCCTCGACCGGCTTTCGCTCGACCACCGCGACCGCCGGCTGGGCGACATGTCGAAGGGGATGAAACGGAAGGTCGCCATCGCCCGCTCGCTGGTGAACGACCCGGACGTCGTGATCTACGATGAGCCCGCCTCCGGGCTCGACCCGGTGACGACGAACACCGTCCTCCAGTTCACCCGTGAGCTTCGTGCGGAAGGGAAAACCGTCGTCTTCTCCGCACACAACCTCCACCACGTCGAATCGGTCTGTGACCGCGTCATCATCATGAACGAGGGGGAGATCGTCGCGCGCGGCAGCGTGGAGGGGATTCGCGAGCGCCACGGGGAGACCTCCTATACGGTGTTCACCGACGTGCCGGTGACGGTCCCGACCGATTCGCTCGCGACCGCTGTGGACGGACGTGCCAACGACGGCGACGGGGGAGGGTCGATTCGTGCGGAACCGATCGGCGACCGATACCGGTGTACGGTCCCGACAATGGACGCCGTCGAGCGCGTCCGTGAGGTCGTCGCCGCCGAGGGCGGCTCGGTCGTCGACATTCGTAGCCACGAGCCGAGCCTCGAGGAACTCTTTTTATCGGTCGTGGGGGCGCCGATGACCGGGACGGGCGGGACCGCCACGGCGCAGGCCGTCGAAACCGAGGGGGCGAGCGGGAAGGGAGGCACCGCCGAGGGTGACCGGACGTGAGGCGTCGTCTGCGGACGGTCGTTCGGATCGCTCGGTGGGAGGCCGGCGGGGTACGCCACGGACTCGACCGGCGAACGATCCTCGCCGCGCTCGCGCTCGTGGTGCTTGTGGGAGTCGTTGTCGGCGGGGGGGTCGCCGCGGGCGTCGCTGGGCTCGACGTCGACCGCGACATCTATCGCGTGGGCGTCGATCCGGACTCGCCGTATGCGGAGGCGATCGAGGCTGATCCGGCGCTCGTGCCCGTCGGGAACGCCCGCGCGACACTCGGAGCGGATGTCGACGTCGTGGTTCGGCCGACCGGGGAGGGGGTCACCCTCCATACCGCCGAGTCGGCGAAGGGCGAGGCGGCCGCCGAAGCCGTGCGGGAGGCATTCGAGTCCCACAACGAGCGTCGCATGGCCGCGGAGGGGAATCAAACCGCGGCGTTCCCCGTGAGCGTCACCCTCCAGTATGAGAGTCGGGCTGCAACCACCGCTGAGGGGCCGACGCTCGGGGAGGAGCCGACGGATGGTGGGGAGGCTACCGATGAGGATGCCGGAAGCGACGGCGACGAATCGGCAGACGAGGACCCACTCGCCGATGGCGATGGGACGACCGACGGTGACGACGGGGATGACACGGACGGGTTCGCCGTCCCCTCCATCGGTGGCGGGGGCGACGCGTTCGGCGCGGACGCTGTCGGCTCGCCGGGATCGATCTCCCCACCGTTCCCGTTCGTCTCGCTGGTCTTAGCGTTCGTCTTCTTAGTCCCGATGAACTTCCTGATTCAGGCGTACGGCTCCTCGATACTGAACGAGCGGATCAACCGTCGAGGCGAACTTCTTCTCGTTACGCCGGTTCACCCGACCGACGTGGTCGCCGGGAAAACGCTCCCGTACGTCGTGGCCGCCGCGGGGCTCACCGCGGTGATCGCGGTCGGCGTCGGCGGGGGCGTCCTCTCGGTGCTCGCGATGCTCCCCATTGCGCTCACCTTCCTCGCGGCGACGTTCGTCGGCGCGATGTTCGCCCGCTCCTTCAAGGAGCTCACGTTCGTCACCGTCGCCGTGAGCGTGCTGCTCACGACCTACGCGTTCATCCCGGCGGTGTTCACGAACGTGACCCCCGTCGCGCTCATCTCCCCGCTCTCGCTCGTGGTCCTCGATCTTCAAGGGGAGGCGGTCTCCACGGTGTCGTTCCTCTTTTCGACCGGCCCGGTCACCCTCGCCTCGGGGCTGCTCTTCCTGCTCGGCGTCGGCGTCTACCGCGAGGAGGACCTGTTCACCCAGAAGCCGGTTCCGCGGAAGTTTCTGGATGCGCTTGCGGTCCGACTCGCGCCGGTCGAAGGATCCTCCCTTTCTGGGTTTCGAAGCCGTTTCCGCGGCCTTGCGACGGTCGCGTTCATCACGGCGTGTACGATCCCCTTCGTCTTCGTCGCGGAGCTGTTGGCGGTCGCCGTGCTCTTTGCGCTCCCGGTGACGGTCTCGATCCCGGTGTTGCTCGTGACGCTCGCGCTCATCGAGGAGGTCGCAAAGAGCATCCATCTGTATGCGGGCTTCGAACGTGGGATCTTCGCTCGAACCGACCGGGTCGCCGTCGCGGTCGGGCTCGCCTCCGGCCTCGGCTTCTTCCTCGCCGAGAAGGCGACCGCGATCGTCCAGGCCGTCGGGCTCACCGACCTCTTCGTCGGCAGAGCCGCCTTCGGTGCCGTCGCCGGGCTCGATGCGCTGCCGCTTCCGGTCGCGGTGGGGCTCTTTTTCGCGCCGCTCGCGCTTCACGGGTTCGCGACCGTGGTCGCGGCCGTGGGTGCGAGCCGAAGCCGCGTCTACTACGCGATGACGCTCGTGATCGCGACCCTGATCCATGCGGCCTACAATTTCGGGGTGGTGAGCCTCTATGGATAGCCGGATCACGGTCGCGGGGCGGGAGCTCGCGGGGCTTCGCGCCGAAAAGACGATCCTGCTCGCGATCGGCATCCAGCTGTTTATCGCGGCGTTCTCGTCGTTCCTCGTCGTCGGGCTCGTCTCGATGTACGACCCGAGCGGGCTCGACGGCGCTGAGATCGAGATCGCGGGCTCCGGCGACGCCGTGGCGGACCTCGAACGCGCCGCCGATGAGGTGCCGGGCGCGCGGGTCACACCCTACTCGGAGCCCCTCGCCGCACGGGAGGCCTTCCACGCGTACGCGGCCGANGCGGTGGTGGTCGCCGACCGAACCGACGATGGGGGGATCTCGACGGTCGTCACNGCCCCGGATTCGAACGTCGAGACGACGGTGATCGTCGTACAGCTGCAGGCGGTGTTACAGGCGTACGAGTCNAACGAACGCGACGCCCGGAGCGCGTATCTGGAGGAGCCGCCGCTTCCGCTGCCCGATCGGACCGGTTCGAGCCCCTATTTCACGTTCACCTACACGGTATTGATCCCGCTTTTGGTCTTNCTGCCGGTGTTCATCTCCGGGTCGATCACCGTCGACTCGATCACCGAGGAGATCGATCGCGGGACGCTCGAACTCCTCCGGGTGGCTCCCGTCACCCTTACCGACATCGTCGACGGAAAGGCGCTCGCAGCGGTGGCGATCGCGCCGGTACAGGCGCTCTGTTGGCTCCTGCTGCTCGAACTGAACGGGACGCCGATCGCCAACATCGGTTCGATCCTCGCGTTGATGACCGCCCTCACCGTCATCGTCGTGGGTGTCGCGGTCGCCATCGCGGTCGTCGCTCCCGACAGGCGGGCCGCCCAGTTGCTCTATTCGATCGCCGTGCTCGCGCTGTTCGGCGGGGCGACCGCGATGGCTGGCGGACCCACCAACGCCGTCGCGCGGCTCGCCATCGACAGCGCCGACCTCACCACATACGTGACCGTCGCGGTGTACGTCGGACTTGCGGTGATCACCTATCTCGGGGTTCGTGGCGTCCTTTCGAGGGTCGATGTGGATACGATCCGATAATGGTCGATTCGAAGGCTACGATCGGTCGGGGATCCCCCATCGGGGCGATCCGTCCTCGGAGACGATAGCGCGAACGATCGGCAACAGCGCGAGCGCGATCAGGAGTTCGAGGCCGCCGACGACGAGGAAGGCCGGCCGATAGCCGAAGGCGCCGGTCGCAGCGCCGCCGACGAGGAACCCGGTCAGGAACCCGAGCGAGCCGAAGACGTTGAAAAGCGCCATCGCCGCGCCACGCGCCTCGGGATCGATGATGTCGGTGACGAGCGCCATCGTCGCCGGCGCCAAGAGCGCCCCACACACCCCAACGAGAACCATCAGCCCGGCCGCAACAGGATAGACCGGTGCCAACCCTACCCCGATGATGGCGACCCCGTATGCCAACGAACCGCCGATGATCGGATAGAACCGGCCGATCCGATCCGATATCGCCCCGAACGGTGCCTGCAGGAGCGCGAACGGGATAAAAAAGAGCGCGAGCGTCGCCCCCGCGCCCGTCGCGGAGAGACCGAACGTCGCGGGGTCCTGAAAGTAGAAGACGCCGACCAACGAGAAGAAGCCGGCCGTGAGGCGGTCGATAAAGCCGAACGCACAGGGGACGAGGAGCGCGGGGACGGCACGTACCCGAGCGAGTGCCTCTCGAACCCCGCGTGCACGGGGTGAGCGGGCCTCGGTCGCCCGATCGCCACCGGGAATATCGCCGGTTCTCGCCGGGGTGTCCGATACCGTCGACGCCAACACGCCCGAGAGGACGAGGACGCCCGCCCCGGCATAGATGGGATAAAACACCCCGAGATCGGCGAGGACGCCACCCCCGACGGAGCCGACGGCCGCACCGAGACCGATCGCGAGGCCCGCGACGCCCATGTTCCGGCCGTTTCCGCCACGGAGGTCCATGAGCGTCGTGATCGAAAGCGAGAACGCGCCGACGGTGAACGCCCCGCCGACCGCTCGAACGACCAGCGCGGCCTCGAACCCCGCCCCGATTACGGGGATCAACGCGAGCGAGACGTAGGCGAGCGCCCCGCCGAACGCACCGATCACGATGAGCGGGATCCGGCGACCGAGCGCGTCGCTCACCGCGCCCCAGACCACGGCGAACGCGACGAAGGCGGCGAACTCAGCGACGAGGAACCACATCCCGGCGTCGATGCCGGCCGGCGCGCCGAGCGCGACCGTGAGCGACGGGACCCCGGGATATAAAAGGACCTGGGAGATCAACACCGCGAGGACCACCGCACCGAGCCGCTTGCGGTCCCGCCGTTCACCGCCGGCCGAACGTTCGCCGTGGCCCCGTCCGCCGTCGACCACGCTACGAGAGGACCGCGTCGATCGCCGTCGAGATGGCCTCCGCACTCGGTTCGACCTCGTCGCCGTTGACGTAGACGGTCGGCGTCGAGGAGAGCCCCCGTGACTCGCCCTCCGCGCGGTCCTCGCCGATGGGCGTCGCGTAGGACTCGTGTTCGGCATCGGCTATCGCCGCACAAGGGTCCGCCCCGGCCTCCTCGGCGGCGTACCCGATGGCGTCGAAGCTGTAGTTCCCGATGAACTCGTAGATCACGTCCGCAAAGGTGAAAAACGCGCGACTGCCTTCGCGGGCACCCACGCCGCGGGCCGCGCTGGCGACGGGGACCGCCCACTGGTCATCGACCGGTATCGGGAAGTCCCAGTGTTCATACCGGATCTCTTCGGTCTCGATGTAGGTCTCCTCGATGGTCGGAAAGATGTCCGCTTTGAACGTCGCACAGCCTTCACAGGTAAAATCCTCGAACGTCTGGACGAGTACCTCGGAGTCCGGGTCGCCGATCACCGGCCGGTACTCAACGTCCGGATCGGCCGGCTCCGTNCCGTCACAATCGTACTCAGGGGTATCCGGAGTGTCGTCGCCGAGACATCCCGCGACACCGACGACGCCCGCAGCGCTCGCGGCGAGCACCGCCCGTCGTGAGTGTTCCATAGCCGTGGATCGGTCCGGCGGCTATTTAACGACACCGAGGGTAGTTACGGGTATGAGCTATCTCGTCGCGACCGACGGATCGGCGGTGAGCGACCAGGCGATCGAACACGCGGCCACGGACGCGGCAGTGCGCGGCGTCGCGGTCGAGATCATCCACGTCCTCCAGCCGCACGCGGAGATCGTCGACGGCGAGCTGGTCCTTCCCGGTGGGGCGAAAGCCGCCGAACGTGGTGAGCGGCTGCTTGCGGAGGCGACACGGACGGCCGAGGCGCACACGACCGACGGCGGGTCGCTACCGAGGATCGACACGGTGCTTCGAGGCGGGTCACCGGCGGAGACGATCACGAAGTACGCAGACGAGATCGATGCCGAACGGATCTACGTGGGCCACAGGGGCGACGACGCCGAGCGCGACCCCCGCGTGGGGAGCGTCGCGAAGACGATCGTGGATAAATCGGCCGTCCCGGTCGTCATCGTGAAGTGAGCGACTGCGGGGAGGGTGAGCGAACCGGTCCGAACGCTTTTGCCGGCGTGTGGTGTGAGTCCGCATATGAGCGATTGGGATCTCGACCTCCGCGACGCGGAAGAGCAGATGGAGGAGGCCTTCTCGGCGGGCGGGGACGTCGTCCTCGGCGTGTTGGACGGGACGACCGAGCCGAAGGAGTGGGTTCGAAACGTCGATTACGGCAACACGCTCGTCCTCTCCATCGAGGGTGACCTCAACGAGCTTGCCGCCGGCTTCGCGCGGGAAATAAAGGACATGGGCGGGGAACTGATGCACTTCCGCGGGTTCCTCATCGTCACGCCCCCGGGGACAGGGATAAACACCGACCGGCTGAGCGAGTGAGCCGCCTCGGCACGGGGGGGATTCAAAAGGATCGAGCGCCGAAAGATCCTATGGGAATGAAGGAGGTCGGCGACCCGACCGTCCACGAGATCGATCGGTACGAGGGCGGCGTCGGATGGATCGCGTATCCGGAGGAGAAAATGGAGCGTGCGAGCCATGCCTTTGCGGTGGCGAACGACGAGACCGATACGGACGACGTCTGGGTGGTCGATCCGGTCGACGCCCCCGGCGTGGACGACCTCCTCGCGGAGCTCGGCGAGGTCGCCGGCGTCGTCTGTGCGCTCGACCGCCACAAGCGCGACTGTGCGGCGATCGCCCGACGCCACGACGTCGCGGTTCACGTCCCGGACTGGATGGACGGGGTGGCCTCGAAGCTGGATGCGCCCGTCGAACGGTTCGGTCGCCGGCTCGCCGACACCGGATTTGAAACGATCCGGATCCGCAACTCCTCGGTGCCGCCGTGGCAGGAGGTTGGGCTCTTCGATGGCGAGACGCTCATCGTCCCGGAATCGCTCGGGGCGGCCGCCTACTTTCGCGGTGACCGCGAGCGGCTCGGCGTCCACCCGATGTTGCGGTTGACCCCACCGCGGGCGGCCTTGTCGGGGCTGGAACCCGAGCGGATCCTCGTCGGACACGGCGTCGGGGTGCTTGAGGACGCTCCGACGGCGCTCGCCGACGCCCTTGAGGGCTCCCGGAGCAAAGCACCCGGACTGTACCTGAAGACCGTTCGATCGCTCGTGGGCGTGTAGGGCCTCGCCGACCGCTCCTCTCGCTACCCAACGCGGACGGTGATGACAAGCTTAAGGCACGAACGTCCCGAAGGACGCCCAATGGAGACGGAGATCTCGCGTCGTCGCGCCTGGCTGATGGCCGCCCGACCACAGACGCTCCCCGCCGCGTTCGCGCCCGTGGTCGTCGGCGTCGGCCTCGCGGTCGATGCGGGTGTCTTCGCGCCGCTTCCCGCGGTCGCCGCCCTCGTAGGTGCGGCCCTTATCCAGATCGGCACGAACTTCGCGAACGATTACTACGACGCGATCCAGGGTGCCGACACGGATGACCGCGAGGGCTTCACCCGGGTCGTCGCCAGCGGCCTCATCGCCCCGGCCGAGGTGAAACGCGCCATGTGGCTCACCTTCGCGGCGGCGATCCTTCTCGGTACCTACCTCGTCGCCGTCGGCGGGGTGCCCATCCTCGTCATCGGACTCGCCTCGGTCGCCGCCGGGATCGCCTACACCGGCGGCCCGTATCCGCTCGGCTATCACGGCCTCGGCGACGTCTTTGTCTTCCTCTTTTTCGGCGTCATTGCCGTGGCGGGGACCTATTACGTGCAGGCGGCCTCGCTCGTCGCCGGCACGTTCCCACTCTGGGTGCCGCCGGGGACGGTTCCGGTCGCGGCGATCATCGCCTCGCTGCCGATCGCGGCGCTCTCGACGAACATCCTCGTCATCAACAACGTCCGTGACCGGGAGGAGGACGCCGAGACCGGGAAACGAACCCTCGCGGTGCGGTTCGGCTACGGCTTCTCCCGGGTGCAGTTCGTCGCCCTCGTCGCGCTTGCGTACCTCACGCCGCTGTGGTTCCTCGCGTCCGGGTACGGCATCTCCGCGCTGCTTCCACTGATCACCCTCCCGCTCGCGCTCGTGCTCACACGGACCGTGCTCACCGAGACCACGGGCGACGCGCTCAATCCGGCCCTTGAGACGAGCGGAAAGCTGCTGGCGGCGTACGCCGTCACCTTCGCCGTGGGGCTCGCGATCTGATGCGACAGCGACGGTTCTCCCTGCCGCTCGTGTCGCCGCTCTCGACGGCGCATGGAACCATCGATGCCCGCGAAGGGTTCCTCCTCGCCGTCGGCCCGGACACGGACTCGACGGGGGCGCGCGGTGTTGGAGAGGCGACCCCGCTTCCCGGCTGGACCGAGTCGCTATCGGCGTGTGCGCGGGCGCTTGAGACGTTCAATAAGGATGGCGGGCGGCTTCCGAGCGCGACGGACACGCCTGCCGCGAGACACGGGCTCTCGCTCGCGTTCAGGGATTTGACCGCACGCGAAACGGGGGTCCCCCTGGCGGAACACCTTCGGTCGGAGGTCGCTGACGCCGATCAGGGACCGCCCCGCGACCTCCCGGCGTCCGTTCCGGTCAACGCGACGATCGGCGACGCGCCGATCGGGGAGACCGTCGAGGCCGCCACGCGGGCGGTCCATGCCGGCTATCGCTGCCTCAAGCTCAAACTCGGCGCGCGAGCGATCGCGGCGGATGTCGACCGGCTCGAGGCTGTTCGCGACGCGGTCGGTCCGGCCGTCGACCTTCGTGGTGACGCAAACGGGGCGTGGTCGCGCGAGGAAGCTCTCGACGCGCTCGAAAAGCTCCGACACGTCGGGCTCGAATACGTCGAACAGCCGGTGGCCGCGGCCGACCTGACCGGTCTCGCAGTCGTGTGCGCTGAAAGTGAGGTCCCGGTCGCCGCCGACGAGGCGGTGGCAAGCCACGGCGTCGAGACGGTTCTCGACGCGGAGGCCGCCGATCTGCTCATCGTCAAGCCGATGGCGCTCGGGGGACCAGATCGCGCCCTTGCAGTCGCAAAGCGGGCGCTGAGCGCCGATGTGGACGCTGTCGTCACGACGACTATCGACGGCGTCGTCGCCCGAACCGCGGCGGTCCACGTCGCCGCCGCGGTCGAGACGCTTCGTGATGGATCGCCGGGTTCGCGGCGAGCAGCGGGGCTCGCGACCGCCGGGCTGCTCGCTGCCGACCTCGCGCCGGACCCGTGTCCGGTTCGCGATGGGGAGATCGCGGTGCCTTCAGGGCCTGGGCTTGCTGGGGATGCGTTCGACGGGGAGTTGGTCTCCGGTCGCTGAGAAACACAGGACCGGCTCGGTGCTGTTCGTCGTTCGGCAACGCTCGTGGACGGGGATCGTCGGAGTCATCCGGCTGATCGTAGCGATGGCGATTTCTGGGGCCACGGGTGTCTCCTCCGAGCGGTGTGGTTACATGGGAAGCGGAACCGGGGCAGCGGAACTTGGGACGCTACTCGACGACTTCGACGGTCCCGACCATCCCGCTCGTCTGGTGTGGGGTGCAGACGTACTCATAGAAGCCGGGCTCTTCGAAGGTGTGCTCGAAGGTATAGCCGGCCTCGTCGACGAGGTCGGACTCGAACGCGCCGTCGACGTCCACCACGTCGTGAGCGCCGCCGTCGCCCGTCCACTCCCAGATCACGGTCGTTCCGGAATCGATGGTTACATCGACGGGGTCGAACTCCAGCCCGTTCCCCGCGCCGACGACGATGTCGACGGTCTCCTCCCCGGTCAGATCGACGGGGTCCTCGCCGTCCTCGTCATCACCGCCCAGACAGCCGGCCAGCGCGACGACGCTCAGGGTGCCCGCCGAGGTGACGAATCCTCTCCGCGTTCGGTCCTCCATATCGGGAGGAAGGGACGGTTGATTTAAACGCTCACGGTCGCTCCCGTCCGGTGAGAACGCGGGAACGGGTAGCGATCAGCGCCCCACAGGCAGGTCTCGTCGTCCACGAGTGGCCGTCAGTCGGTCCCTGCCTCATAGCAACTCACTTTATCCTTCGCCGTGACGGTCCGCTATGCACGCCGTCATCGTCGGTGCCGGGGAGGTGGGAACGGCCATCGCCGCCGACCTCGCACCGGCCCATGAGGTCGTCATCATTGACCGCGACGAATCGCGTGCGGAGGAGCTCACCTACGAGCTCGACGTGCTCACCCTCGCCGGCGACGGGACCACGCTGGAGACACAGGAGGAGGCGAACGTCATGGACACCGACATGTTCATCGCGTGCACCGAGGACGACCGAACGAACCTCGTCGCCTGCGGCACCGCGAAGACGCTCGGCGACCCGTTCACCATCGCCCGAACGAAACAACCGGATTACCTCCGTGTCTGGGAACGCGACGACTCGGCTTACGGCGCGGATTTCGTCGTTTGTACCGACCTCCTCACGGCCGAGAACATCGTCCGCGTGATCGGGCTGCCGGCCGCCATCGACGTCGACCCGTTCGCCGGCGGACTCGTCCAGATGGCCGAGTTCGAGGTCGCCGCCGGGAGTCCGGTTGCCGGACAGACGGTCGTGGAGGCCGACCGGTTCGAATCGCTGACGTTCGCCGGGATCTTCCGTGACGACGCGCTGATCCTCGCCCGGGGCGACACCCGTATCCGGGGCGGCGACCGGGTGGTCGTCATCGGCAGCCCGGAGAGCGTCCAGGCGTTCGCGACCGACGTCGCACCGGAGACGACGCCGGACCGCGCCGACGAGATCGTGATCGTCGGTGGGACAGAGGTCGGCTATCAGTCCGCACGGCTGTTGGAGGAGCGATCGCTGCACCCGCGAATGATAGAGCGTGACGACGAGCGGTCGCGATTTCTCGCGGAGAACCTCCCGAACACGATGGTACTAGCTCACGACGCGACGGATACCGAGTTCCTCGTCCGCGAACATGTCGACGAAGCCGACATCGTCGTGGCCGCGCTCGCGACCGACGAACGGAACCTGCTCGTATCGGTGCTCGCCAAGCGACTCGGCGTCGACCGCGTCATCGCCGTCGTCGACAGCGCCGAATACGTCACCCTCTTCGAGGAGATCGGTATCGATGTCGCGATCAACCCGCGGCTGGTTACCGCGGAGGAGATAACCCGCTTCAGCCACGAGAGCATCGCCGAAAACATCTCCGTGCTCGAAAACGACCGCGCGGAGGTGGTAGAGATGGAGCTCGCCGCGGGGTCCCCGCTGGTCGGCAGGCCGATCCAGGAATCCGTCGCGGAGTTGGACTCGAAGGTGGTCATCGGCGCGATCACGCGGGATCGATCGCACGTCACGCCCCGCGGTGACACCGTGTTGCAGGCTGGCGACCACGTCGTGGCGTTCGTCGAAACGCCGTTCGTGGGCGAGTTTACCGCCATGTCGGCGGCTATATAGATGTACGGGAACACCCGAATCCGCGTCGACTGGCGGGCGAGCGCGGAGCTGACGGGCCGGGTGCTCTTGTATCTCGTAGCGCCGTTGACGTTCCCGCTCCTCATCGCGCTGTATTTTCGTGAGCCGGTCGCCCCGTTCCTCGTCGCCATCGCGGTCGCGATCGGGCTCGGTGGGCTCCTCCGGGCGCTCGGCGACCCCGAGGAAAATCTCGGCCCACGGGAGGCGTTTCTCGCGGTCGCCGTCATCTGGTTGCTGGTCGCCGTCGTCGGGGCGGTTCCCTTCGTCGTCGCCGGCGTCGGGACGATCGCACACCCGGTAAACGCCCTCTTCGAATCGATGAGCGGGCTGACGACGACCGGTGCGACGGTCCTCGTCGACTTCTCGATCCACGACCGGTCGATCATGATGTGGCGACAGGTCATCCAGTGGCTCGGCGGGCTCGGGATCTTGATCCTTGCGACGGCCGTGCTCTCCGAACTGGGCGTCGGTGGCGCACAGCTGATGGAGTCGGAGTCACAGACGCGCAACGTCAACAAGCTGACGCCACACATCGCCGAGACCGCGCGGCTCATCTGGGGGCTTTACGTGGGGCTGACGCTGCTCGCGGCTGGCGTGTATCTCGCGCTCGGGCTCGCGTTCGACCCTCGGATGGGGCCGTACAACGCCATCGCCCACGCGTTCACCTCCGTGGCGACGGCGGGATTCTCGCCGGAACCGCTCTCTGCGGGCGCGTTCCATCCGGTGATACAGTGGGCGATCATCCCGTTCATGATCCTCGGGTCGACGAGTTTCGTGCTCATGTTCGTGGTCCTCAAGGGCGAACCGCGCCGGCTGTTGAAAAACGAGGAGTTCCGGTTTTATCTCGGGACGCTTGGGCTGATCACGGGTGCCGTCGCGGTCGTCCTGCTTTTGACTGGCGAGGAGGGAGGGGCGCTCGAACCGACGATCAGACACGCTGTCTTCAACGTTGCCTCCATCGTGACGACCACCGGCTATGCGAGCACGGACTTCGCCCTCTGGGCACCCGCCGCCACCTACCTCCTGTTTCTCGCGATGTTCACCGGCGGGATGGTCGGGTCGACCACCTGTTCGATCAAGTCGTTGCGGTGGCTTGTCGCGCTGAAATCGCTCCGGCGCGAGCTGTTTACGAGCGTCCACCCGGAGGCCGTACGGCCGGTGCGCGTCTCCGGCTCGCCGGTGGACGAGGACACGATCCGCGACGTGTACGCCTACCTGCTTTTAAGCATCGTCCTCTTCGTCGGGCTCGCCGTGGTGGTCGCTGTCGACGCCGCCCGGGTGGGGATGGACCTCTCAGCGTTCGAGGCGATGGGCGCAGCTGCCTCGACGTTTTTAAACATCGGCCCTGCCTTCGGCGAGGCCGGCCCATACGGCACCTATGCCGCGTTCCCGATGAGCACCCGCGGCGTCATGGTCGTGTTGATGTGGATCGGACGGATCGAGATGATACCGGTCCTTGTGTTGTTCACGAAGGCGTTCTGGACGTCGTAGAGGGACCCGTCGGTCGCCGACCCCTTTTTATCCGTACCCGACGATCGAGCAGCATATGTCCGCGAAGCCGACGGTCGGCGAGTACATGACCCGGGACGTCGAGACCGTCTCCGCGGAGGACACCGTCGCGGCGGTGTCGAAACGGATGGTCGAGAGCATCGGACACAACGGGTTTCCGGTCACCGACGGGCGAAAGGTCGTGGGGTTCGTCTCCGCCCGCGACCTCCTCCTTGCCGACGACGACGCCCCCGTCTTCACCGTCATGTCGACCGACCTCATCGTCGCCCATCCCGGGATGAAGCTCACCGATGCCGCCCGGGTCATCCTTCGGTCCGGGATCCAGAAGCTCCCGGTCGTCGACGACGCGGACAACCTCGTCGGAATCATCTCGAACACCGACGTCGTCCGATCACAGATCGAGCGTGCGACCCCCGGGAAGGTCGGCAAGTTGGTTCGGACGCTCGAACAGATCCATGGCGTCGACCTCAACGAGGAGCGCCGGCGGGTGTCGCTCGCGGCGCTCACCCCGACACAGGACAGAGTCTATGCCGACGAACTCGAGGGGCGCCAGTACGAGCTCGAACGTGGGCTCGCGGAGCCGCTCGTGGTCATCGATAACGACGGCCGGCTCTATCTCGCGGACGGCCACCATCGGGTGATGGCCGCCTCCGAGTTGGGTATCGAGGAGATGGACGCGTACGTGATCGTGCCGGAACGACGCCTCGATCTGGGCATGGCAAAGACCGCCGAAAAGGAGGGGCTTCGAACGATCGGCGACATCGAGATCGTCGATTACGCGCGACATCCGCTCGTGGAGACCACGAAGCGGCTGCAGTGAGGTCCGCCGCGACGATTACGAGAGCATACCGCCGTATTAGCGGCCGACAGGGCAGATGAGCGGAACGCCTAACTCCGGGCTTACCCTACCTGAATCCGTGCAGATCGTCGGATACGATACGGGTGTTGCCGGTGGGTTAGCCAGCGCGGGCGACGGGCGAACGGAGGGCTCGGGGCTCTATGTCGCCGACGGCGGCACGGTCGAGTTCATCGACGCGAGCGCCGGGACGGCACTCTCGTACGGCCTCGGTGAACGATACTGCGCGGGGACGGTCCACGATGGCCGTCACGTCGCCTGCGACGAGCCGGAGGCACCCTACTGTGAGTCACACACGAGCGTCTGGGTCTGTGCCCGCTGTACGGGGACGTGTTTAAAAGACGAGATGGACTGTCACGAGTCCCACGCGATGTACCTCGCTGCGTTCGCCCCGGACATCTTCAAAGTCGGCGTCACCCGCGAGTGGCGGCTGGAAACGCGGCTTCGCGAACAGGGTGCGAAGCGGGCCGCGCATATCCGAACGTTCCCGGACGGCCGCATCGCCCGTGAGGTGGAAGCACAACTCGCCGCACGGGAGGACCTCGTCGACCGCGTTCGGGTCCCGGCCAAGATCGCCGGCCTCCATCGACCGGTCGACGAGGAGGCGTGGGTGGCGCTGCTCGACCGATTCGACCCGATCGAGACGTTCGTCTTCGACGAGGCCCCGGCACTCACGGATCGGCCGGTCGCGGAGACGATGGCCGCCGGCACCGTCCGTGGCTGGTCCGGTCGGGTGATGGTCCTTGACCGCGGCGGCTCGACGTATGCGATCGACGCGCGCGACCTCGTCGGCCACGAGCTCCTCGCGGAGCCCCCCGAGCGCGAGCTTCAGTCGAGCCTCGGCGCGTTCGGCTGAATCGACAACGGCGCTTCCTCCCCACCACGGCACCCACGCGAAGGGGCCGTTCGGGCCGCTAACGGAACCCTATTACTCGGCCGGTGTGACCGATCCAGTATGCGTTCCTCCACGTCGTCTCGGGTCGGATCAACGACGGTCCCTGCGGGAGCGGCCGGTGACGTACGGTCCCGTTCGACCGGAGCCGTATGAGGACCCCGTTCGGCGTCAACCCGCAGGTGCTCGCGCTCGCGTTGGCACGGATGTCAGAGTCGGTCGGAAACTCGTTTCTGATCGTCGTCCTCCCGCTTTTCATCGCGACCGATTTCATCACGGGGGCGACCTTCGGGCTGACGGAGGTGTTCATCACCGGATTCATCCTCTCCATCTTCGGGTTCGTCAACAGCCCGCTGCAGCCGTTTACCGGCCGCCTCTCGGATTCGACGGGGCGGCGGAAGGTGTTCGTCCTCTTCGGACTGGTGTTGATCGCGGCCGCGAGCTTCGCCTATTCGCTCGCGACCACCTACTGGCATCTGATCGGGCTTCGGGTGTTACAGGGCGTCGCCGGCGCGTTCATTATCCCGACTACGGTCGCGCTCGTTAACGACCTCGCGACGGAGGACAACCGGGGCGGCAACATGGGGACCTACAACACCTTTCGGCTGGTCGGGTTCGGGGTCGGCCCGATCGCCGCCGGGGGCGTCGTCGCGGGCGGCCCCTACGCGATCCCCTTCGGGGCATCGACCATCTCGATCACCGGCTTCGATGCCGCCTTTTATTTCGCGGCCTCGACGGCGACGCTGGCGTTCGTCCTCGTGTTGACGCTAATCCACGACCCGGAGATCGAACCGAGCGACGACGGGGGGTCGGACTCGGCGTTCGTCATCTTCGATCCCCGTGGTGAGAAACTCTTAGATCCGGTGTTCGCGCTCGGGGCGGTCTCGTTCTTCTTGGCGGTGGGGATCGCGGTATTCGCCACGCTCGGTGACATCGTCAACACGCGCCTCGATCAGGGCCCCGAGATGTTTGGCCTCCAGTTCGCCGCGTTCGTGCTCGCACAGATCCTCCTCCAGGTGCCGATCGGCCGGGCGACCGACTTCTACGGGCGGAAGGCGTTCATCGTCGCGGGGACCATCCTGTTGGTGCCGACGACGCTCATTCAGGGGCTAATACCGGATCTCACGCTCTTTTCGGGGGTCATCTCCGACCCGTGGCTCATGTTCCTCGCGCGGTTCCTCCAGGGGGTCGCCGGGGCGATGGTGTTCGCGCCCGCGTTGGCGCTCGCGGGTGATCTCGCCGCGAAGGGGAGTTCGGGGGCGACGCTTTCGGTGCTGACGATGGCGTTCGGCTTCGGGGTCGCGTTCGGCCCGCTCCTTTCGGGCTTCCTCGTCGCGTGGGGCTTCGTCGTGCCGTTCGCGTTCGCCGCCGGCCTCGCGGCGGTCGGCGTCCTCATCGTCCTCACACAGATCGATGAGGTGATGGTCCCGAAGCGGGCGATCCCGCTGGTCGGGAAAGTCACCTGAGATCGACGGCCGCCTCGACGTGGTCGACGGCCGCTTGCGGGTCCTCGACGGCGGCGACGCCCGGAACGTCGTGTGTGTCGAGTCCGGCCACCGGCCGATCGTAGGCGAGTGCAAGCCCGATCTCGGAGAGCGTTCCCGGCCCCCCGTCGATGGCGATAGCCGCCTCGCCGTTCATCACGACGAGGGCGTTGCGGGCGTGGCCGAGCCCCGTCGCGATCGGGTCGGTGACATGCTCGTTCGCGTCGCCTACGCGGTCCGTCGGGAGGATGCCGATCGTTCGACCGCCGGCCGCCTGCGCGCCACGGCAAACACCGGTCATTACTCCGGTGAGGCCCCCACAGACGACTGTATGCCCCCGGTCAGCGAGGGATCTACCCACCTCCTCGGCGACCGCTTCGATCTCCGCCGGTACCGTACCGCCCCCGATGACGCTGACGCGCATGCCTGCTCAACAGTTCGGTACCATATATAAGCGATGTCGCGAGGCCCCGGCTTCCGTCCTCCACACTGTCCCTAGGTCCTGTACGCAGCCCTCCACAGTGTCTCCGGCTTCGGGTACGAGGGCGTTCTGCCCGCCGACCCCGACCCGCCGAC
>SL_5KL_010_SEDDRAFT_10000165_pt1 | contig 39670 bp, 35 predicted proteins | sample SodLakKL_010_SED_FD_9118 | JGI IMG/M metagenome (IMG submission 9118)
GGCCGGCCTGGCCAGGACCCGCCGTTTCCCCGTCTGCAGGTCGTGGCAGTAGACCCACGTGGGCTCAATTTCCTCATGACGGGCGAAGTCGTAGTTGGCTCCGTATACCAGGCGCCTTCCGTCGGGATGTAACTGACCTCCGCTGAGAAAGTACCCGGGGTTCGGCTCCGTAAGCGGCGTCATCGAACGGGGGCGAGACAGATCGACCCTGAACAGCCTCACTCTCTCATCGCCGCTCTTATCCTCCTCCACGATTACCGCCCGGCTGTCCGGCGTCCACGACACCAGGTAGGTGTTCTCGGAGGTCTCGGTGAGGCGCAGGGGCGGCGCGCTGCCGTCGGCGGGAGCGACCCAGACGTCGGCCACCGGCGCTGCCCTGAGCCATGTCCAGGCGACCCAGCGTCCGTCGCGGGAGACCCCGGGCCAATCAGCCAGCGCTGGCAGGGAGAGCAAAGCGTCGAGGTATTCTTCGTTCTCCATCGCGCAACCCTTTATCTGGCAGGCCTGTTCTCCTGAAGATCCCTGCCTGTCGTCGATAGTATATCACCCTTCTTCAGGCGAACGCTGCGGTTGACCACAATAGCCTCCGACGATAGAATGTCTCGGAGCATCAAATGCCATCACTCACTGGCCGGGACGAAGACGATGACCGGAACAGATGATGTAATGATACTGGTCAACCCTGAGATCACGCCCGATCAACTCTTCTCCTTCTACGAGAGGAATGACATCTGCGAGACGGGATTCGGCAAGGAGACGGCGGCCAGGGTACTGTCACACAGCAGTCTGATTGTTGGCGCCTTTGAACAGGACAGGTTGGTCGGCATAGCCCGGGCCATGTTCGATGGACTGTCCGCCGACATCATGGAATTATCGCTTGAGCTCAGGCATCAGGGAGATGCCCTGAGATATGGCTGCGGGTCCCTCGTTGAAAGAGACCCTTCGGGTCTTGGCAGGAGGATAGGGAAGACGTTGCTGGATGAGCTCATCAAGATGGGAGCGACCTTCATCACGGCCTGCATCGTCGAGGATTGCGAGGAGTCCTTCTACCGGTCTCTCGGCTTTGAACACAATGTCGGCCATCTCGTCTACTACATCGATAGACGGCCGTATGTGATAGGAGACAGCAGACAGGGCGACACAGACAGGACAACCCCCTGACACAACCCCCGGCAAGCGGGTCTTCGTTCCACGCTCACTTATCGATCAACAACCGCCCACGGGGTCCGCTCCGGCAACCGGTCAGACGGCCTCCATGCCTCAACTCCTACTTCACCGCTTTGAAGACGAATGAAGAACCCTCGTCGTATAGGGGAGAATCTGTCAGCAACTGAATATCGCCAAAGCCCGCATCAGTTAGAAACCTGACAAACTCGTCCTTCCAGAACCATCTGATGTTCAGATCATTGATGAGGCATGAGACAAGGCGCTGATCGCTGTAGAACTCATAGCGGTAAGTCCCGAGCTTGAGCTGCTTCTCGATATCGATGGAAAACCGCTCATGAACGACGCTTCGATCCCCATTCGGCCTGGAACTGTCTCTTGTCACCTGATATACAGAGGACTCTTTCTGAGCGATATCGTCCCAGGGTACGAAGATGTCGGTGACAAAGGAGCCGCCGTCCTCCAGGTGCCGGTGGATGCAGCTGAGAGAACTCACGATGTAGCCGGGATCGGTGAGCAACTGGAATGAGCCGCCCGCTACGAAAATGATGTCGAATCGCCTTCCGACATCGAAGGACTCCATCGGTTGCCGGTGTAACGGTATGTCGGGAACACCGCCTGCTTTCGCCTTCGCCCTCAACACCCGTAGCATATGATCCGATCCATCGAGGCCGTGAATCTCCACACCGGCCCCGGCAATGGGAAGAAGGATGCGGCCGGTACCGCAGGCCAGCTCCAGAACGGTTCCCTGGAAGCCGTCAAGATAGCCTGAGTAGAAATCGATGTCGTCGTGACGCGCACTCAACCAATCGTCATACCAGTCTGCGATTAGCCCCATATAGTGATCGCCCTGCATAATCGTCTCCTCCTGGTGAAATGGCGGTTTCTGTGCTGGTCTCAGCCCTCCTGACTGTCGACCGGCGCAACTCCTCTTCAGTATGTCCTCCCGCCGGGCGAGTTGACTAAGCTGTTCTCCAATCCCACCGGCGTTCAGGACCGCTTCCTCAGTCAGTCTAGCATGCCCTCCGCGTGCTGGCAATGGATGCTCTCCTGTCCGACCTTCGGTATGTGCCGCACTCACACTGCGGACCGCAGCAGCCATAAGGTTGGTCCCCGTGGGTGTCGTAATGCATTGTCCCGGAGGGATCGCGTGAGCAGTGCGGTGAGACTAGATGTCGAACAGGTGTCACTTGGAGACGCATCCCTGTGTGCTATACTCCTTCGAAGGGATACTCTTTGACAGAGAGACGTACCATGACGTTGCGGGAGTTTGTCACGCGTCTGAAGAGAAGTGAGTATGTCACAGCGGTGGCAATCATAGGTTCCGCCCGGGAAGCGATAGTCAACCCGGCTAGTGACTTCGACGTCCTCATAGTGCTTGAAGACCCGCCAGTACCAATAGCCGGAGGTGTATCGTTCGTTGAAGGCCGCTTGACCGATATTGTGGTGATGATCTCTGAACAGGTGAAAAGGTTGTCAGAAGCCGACTATAGCAAGATCAGCATGGATAGCCCGGAAGGCGTCTTTCTCAGGTGGATGCAGACTGCCAGGATCGAGTTCGACAGGGCTGGATGCCTGGAGAGGATTCAGAGCCGATGCTTGAGCGGGCTGTCTTTCAGACCGCCTGATGAAGGAGATATCTACTCGAGATTCGATAGGGCGAGTTACAACCTCGCTCACACAAGGAGGATGTTGGCCTCGGATGATCCCGACTACCTTATGGCTATCGACATGCGTCTCCTCTACCAGATGGCTGACCTAATGGTCGACTACTTCCTGGTACGCAGACTGCCCTGGCAGGGCGAGAAGCACGCCATCCGCTACTGGAAAGCCCATGACCCGGGGTACCTGGACCTGTTCGTCAGGTGTATCAACCAGGACGACAGGGAGCGAAAGGTTGACCTCTACCATCGCCTGGCCTCGCAGACCATGGCCCCTATCGGAGAACTCTGGGAAGCCGGTGAGACACATTTGAGACTGCACCCCCCTGACCAGATGACGAGTGAGAATGTCAGGGCAGCGGGAGAGTTCTGGAAATCCAAGGTAGTCGTAGACGATGTTGAGGAACCTCCATTGTGCTAGATAGCCCGGTAGTCACTGCCTGAAGGTCTTCCGGAAGCGGTACGATCGGCCCCCTTTCGGTTCTACACAGTCACTCAGATAGCTATGTGAGTGCCGGGTGCCACCCCGAAGAACATGGGAGCGTTCTCACGAATCCTCCTCCTGGCGAAGCTCCCAGTTCGATGTGCCCTCAACAGGCCGGATCTGCCATCCCGGGGCGAGTTGCAGGGTCCAACCGTCGGCATTCAGGGGTCTGGCCTTCGGGTCGTCCGGGGCGGTTACGCGGGCGCTCCGCCAATCGCAGGACATCCACAACCCGCCGCGTTCGACGTCCAGGAGACCCCAGATGTCGCTAACCCGAACGAACGGAAAGACGGTTCCAGATCCGGGGATGGGCACGGTGGCACGCGGGTCGAAAGCGCACTGTACCTTTGAACTAACGGGTAGATGAAGAGCCGGTTCTTCTAGAAAGCGGGTGCGATACTGCGATATCTCAGCCTGTCGAGCACGGTCTCGTGTCACCTCCTGCGAATGCAGTGTTTCGCCACCGTATGCCCGGGCGCGGTCTTTGGCGTCGTCCACACTGCTTTCAGGGATCTCGATAGACAGCCCGGTCTGCAGCAGGATCCCGAGGTCGCTTTGTGGTTTGAGTCCCTCCCGCCAGGCAGGTCGGATTTCATCGAGCAGTAAGCCGTAGGCAGGGCCGGAGGCATAGGCGAAGGAGCGCACGAAACTGGGATAACGGCCTGGAGCGTTGCTCAGATACTCTGCGGCTTGAGGCATCGTCACGCCTCCAAGACGGAAACCGGTGTATTCGGCCAGCCCTTCGTGCATCTCCAGAGATCGTTCTTCTGCATCGGCATTCGGGAGTCGCGCACGGCGAACTGCGCGGAACAGAACCGCGTCCGCGATGGCCGAGGCCCGCGTTTCCTCGCTCGAGACAAGGGCACGCTCCAGAGCTCGCCACTCGAGTTGCAGCCAGTAGCGTCCTTCCAGCGTGTCCAGATGAGTGTTGGCATCTGCGATATCCGGCTGTGGAAAGCCGATCTCAGCCTGGATGCGGTGGAACGCCTCGTGGGCTAGGAACTCTGAGCGCCATAGGGGATCGCTTGATAGCGACTGCCAGATAACCATGGTCCAGTGCACACCGGACCACGTTGCGGCAGTGTTGGCGACAACGACCTCAGGGGGAATGCGGCCAATCCATAGCGCCGCTCGCGGCGACAGGCGACCCTCAATGTCGGGCTGATTGGCGGCGACATCGCGGGTCTCGTAGTCCACAAAGATCATCGGGCCGTCGAGCGAGATTCCCCACAACAGACCACCATCGCGCGCAAACATGGTGGTTGCCTCTGCCAGATACTGTGCTGCGAGGCCGTGATCCAGATTGTTGCTCATGCGATTTCCCGGTGACATTTTGCATGCCAGGCATCAGGCTGTCAACAATCAACATCTGTCAGCGCGGGATCGGTCTCAGGGCACGTCAACCGCTGACGAAGGATGATCTCGAGAGATCAAGGCAATGCCATGATCGAAAGCATGATCATCATTAGACGGGCAGTCAGCGGGTACCCGGTCCAGCCGACGCCTGGGCGATCGATTGCAATCCGCTATTCGACGCCTGGATCGTTGCTCAGCACTCTCAGGTAGTCTGGAGCAGATGTAACTCGCATGTCCGCAGGACGGCGAAGGTCAAGCAGATGCCCGTGTATCGGCCTGGTTTTCGCACACTGTGCTATGATGCACCCGGTCCTGGCACAGGCATATTGAGTTCATGAACAGGTCAAGAGTCATCGTCGTCAAATGCGACACGTATGAACATGAGCAGGTGGCATAAAGAGTGCCCGCAAAGCCAGCTGGCTAGATTTGAAAACGCTAACCACATCGTTCAGGATAACTCTGAAGAGACAAACAGGGTAATCATGAAATCTATTGATGCGTTTTCAACATGCAGATAATAGATGAAACAAACAGCGGGCTCGGAAGGGTTTCAAGCCTTGTAGTTCCCGATTATCAATGAAACCTATACATTCATCTACCTTAGATTTCGGCTCCCCATCTTTGCAAGGGAAAACCAAGAGGTCTAGTTGTTCAGTTAACCTTACAGGAGTCCCTTTAGCTAGTACCCTTACTTACATTGCTTTGCTGCAATCCTGCCTGTCATAATGGCGGTAGGTCCACCAGCCGGGCTGTAGACCCATTTTCCTGCGGCATAAACATCCGGCAGAGCGGTTTTTACTGAACTGCCCATTTTGAACATGCTGGTAACCACAGGGATTCTTCCTTCAAAGGACCAGCCTACAATAGAACCTTCTGAACTGCCTACCCGCTCGTAAATGGACCAGGGCGAAGTGGAAAAACTAAACAGCACCTTGTCCTTGAGATTGGGGTAAATGCTCGACGAAACAGTCATGATAAACAACTCTTCCACCCTCTTTTTGAATTCCTCATACCAGCCTCTGGCGCGAACTCGGTTGGTCAGCGTATAATCAAACAGTGTGCTGATAATAATGCCCGTCTTGCCCGAAGGTGCTGCATCGGGGTCACGAAGTACGGGTATCGATATCTCAAAGGTGTTGTAGTGGCAGAACCTTTCCAGCCAGACATAGAGGTCTTCCTTTTGAACAGTATCCCAGCGTTGCAATAGGGCTTGAAGCTCGGTGGTATGTACGTTTCCCAGCCCTCGGCGGTTCGGGGTATAAAACACATGGCCGCTGGCCTTCTCATGAAAGAACTCAGGCGGCAAATCCGCCGCAAGAAACACCGAGAACACCGACTCGGCACCCTTATGGGCCAGTATTGCCTGCTTTCGTGTTCTGAATCTGCCTAGAGACTGTCTTGCTAGACCCTCATCGCTCGTCATGGTATATAGGGCCTTAAGATCTGCAGCCCAGATCATTTTACTATATCGATATTCGTTCCCAGCCGAGTCCTTCAGCATCTTATTCTGTGCATCAACGCACACAATCTCTGTCTTATAACGTATCTCGCCTCCCCGCGCTCCCACAGCTTCGACCAGTCCTTGTATAAAAGCGCTCACTCCGCCTTTGGGGTAAATGTAGTCATTGTATAGGGCGAAATAACTCAAGGCGAAAAACACGGGGGTTCTTCTGAAAAAATGCTGGCCAATGATATCCTTAAGGGACTGGTTTGTAGCTAAGACGTCCAGATGATCCTCGAAGGGAGTGTCCATTTTAGAAATACGGTACATCGTTCTTATGAATTTGAACATCCGGGCGACAACCGAAGGAGCCATAGTCAGAACATTCTTTCTCTTTCTAGCAAATAGAGGACTGTCAACGCCATACAGGACCTTCATATCCTCAATTATGTCATGGATGACCTGGATAATCCTATCGACCTCATCTTTGCTTTCAGGGTACAGATCTTTCAACACATCAGCATAGAGGTGCAGGCTTCGTTCCCCATCAATCTTGAGCAGTCTGTCTTCAATCCCCAGGGTGATGGGGTTTGGCAGAATCTCAATATCTAAGGCAAACTCCTTGATAAGAGGTTTTACAAGGCCTGCGTTTACCAACGCCCGAGCTCCAGCTTCAAAGCGAAAACCGTCCCGTTCAAAGGAGGTCATCAGCCCGCCACAGTTTTCGTTTCTTTCAATCAGGAGTACATCCTTGCCCTTATGAGCGAGACTTAAAGCAGCAGTCAAACCTGCGATACCGCCGCCTACAACAATGATCTCCTTTTGAATCACAGTGCTACACCTTGTTCCTGCAATAGCTCTCTGGTTCTTTTCCAGAGGGCTTCCGCTGCCTCCAAATCCCGGGCCGGAGGTGTTAGTTCTTCTTCTGTTGTCAGATGGAAAAAGACATCGCTGGTATGTGTCACCTCCGGAGATGTCCCAAGATAGTATAGGGCCTCAGCGGAAACTTCTGGAGAGCCTGAATATCTATCGATTATGTTCTTTTTATACCATTGGTACAATCTTCGGTTATCCTTGCCAGACTCTGTCCGGACCATTCCAGGATGCATCGCGTTAATGGTTACGTTATAGGTGGCCAGTTCCCTGGCGAGGATATGCATAGACTGAATCTGTGCCAGTTTTCCGGCTCCATAAGCCTTAACACCTGAATAGCGCCGCCTCTTCCACTGTAGATCTTCGAGATCTAGCCCCCACACTGCAAAACGATATGCCTCTGAGCTCACAAAAATGATTCTTCCTGTCCTGTCCCGCTGATATTTTGGCATAAGCATCCTGGTAATAATAAGGGGACAAAGATAATGGACCACAAAATTGACCTCCAGGCCTTCTCGAGTTTCTTTGCGAGATTCAAAATGTACTCCCGCATTGTGGATCAGCACATCTATCGGCTCTTCAAGGGACAGGATACATTGCCCTGCTCGCTGTATATCTGTCAAAAGTGCTAAATCAGCAATGACATATTCTGTCGGGGTGCCGAATTCTTCGGCTATTTCCCTGCGGACCCGCTCTGATTTCTCCGGATTTCTGTTGACCATAATGATATGGGCACCCATAGCAGCATATTTACGGACAGTATAATACCCAATACCTGTGGTAGCCCCGGTTATGACAACTAGTTTATCGCGGAAAGGTTCTGTGTTTCGTCTGGGATGCCGTTTCATATTGCTAAGCATTGCAAAAACATTTGACCACTTGTACTGGGGCCAATACTTTCTTATTGCTGAAGTCATTAGGAACTAGTCCGTGGTGCACTTTGGCCGGCCAGTCATATAGTTACTATACAGGGCATAAGGCATTTCTATTATTGGCCTATGACCATGACTGTCCTTGGCACAATACCTTGTAGTTTACGGACCTGCAACTCGTCCATGAATGCCTTTTGCAAGCACGGAGTCGATTACTACTACTTGCTGTATCAGTCCGTATAACGGCTTGGGGCATACTACATCCGGTCGCAAGGCCTGTCAAGTACGTAGGCCAATTGTGATATCTTAGATTGTATGGTTCAATATCTATCATGAAGACAAAATATGTTCTGGTTGGCTTTTTGGCCATTATGGCAGGAATTATAGGCTTTGCGATCTTTTTTCAGGAAGCCTTTATTGCTCTTCTGAAACACCCGGCCACGTACAGCCACGCCCGCTTCTTACACATTGCGGCGGTTACCATGTTCTTTGCCAATGCGGTGGTAGGTATATTATGGGAACAGCGGAGCCTCGCCTCCGGCAGTAAAGAAGTAATCCTGCATACCTATAACACCGTAGCTTTCTTGGACTCCCGTTTTTCAGCTCCCCTTATCATACTTTCGGTACTGGGGGGTCTTTCCCTAAGTTATAATATAGGAGAGCTGTGGCAGATTGGCTGGCTTTCAGTAAGCTTTCTTCTCTTTATAGGGTCCGGTATCTTCTGGATAGTTAGTGACATTCCAACCCAGTACAAGATAAAGAAGCTCATATCCAGCCTTAAACCAGATGATCAGACACTTCCAGATGAACTGATCCGCCTCCTGAAACTGCGTCGGTGGATCAGCATGGCTGGCGTTGTTCCCCTGGTAATTGTCTTCATATTGATGGTGTACAAACCGGAAATCACAGCGGTAGCAGATTGGCTCCGATAACTGAACGGATAGAAACATACTGGTAAGGCGACCTAACAGAAACTCATCTTGTGGCATCATAGCTCTCTGTTGACCGATGCCACTCGAATAGCGAAGCCCGTGCAGATACTGATGTAGCAGCTTGCTCTTCACTCACTGTGCTATGATGCACCCGGTCCTGGCACAGGCATATGGAAGTCATGAACAAGTCAAGAGTCATCGTCGTCAAATGCGACACGTATGAATATGAACAGGTGCTCAAAGCTGTCGGGACCGGGTTCGACCTCCTGGGCGGGGTCTCAGCGTTTGCGAGACCCGGCGAGAGGATAGTGATGAAACCCAATGTCCTGATCGGTACGGATCCGGACAGGTGCGTCACTACACATCCGTCGGTGTTAAGGGCTGTGGGCGAACTGCTCAAAGCTACGGGGGCCGAAGTATCCTACGGGGATTCCCCGAGCTTCGGCAAGGCAGAGCCGAACCTGAAGAAGTCCGGCCTCAAGGAGGCCGGTGACAGACTGGGTCTCGCTCTGGCTGACTTTGATGCCGGCAGGTCGGTCAGTCACAAGGATGCCCTTTTGGTGAAGAGGTTCGTCATCGCCAATGGTGTCCTGGACTGCGATGGTCTGGTGAGCCTGCCCAAGCTCAAGACGCACGGACTCGTTCGGTACACCGGCGCGGTGAAAAACCAGTTCGGCTGCGTACCCGGCATTCTCAAAGGCCAGTCTCATGCCAGGCTGCCGGACCCTTACGATTTCGCTACTATGCTGGTTGACCTTAACACGCTGATCAAACCCCGCCTCTACGTTATGGACGGCGTAATGGCCATGGAGGGCAACGGACCCCGTAGCGGCAGACCGAAGCGGTTGGGTGTCTTGCTGCTGTCCACTGATCCGATAGCGCTGGATGCGACGGCCTGTCGGATAATCTGCCTTGATCCCGAAGTCGTGCCGACATCCAGGGCCGGCGAGAAGGCCGGGTTGGGAAGGTATCATTCCGACGGCATCGAAGTCATAGGTGAAGCTATCGAGACCGTACTCGATCCGGACTTCGAGGTGAACCGGACGCCGCCCATGTCCAGGTCTGCCGGTCGATTCAGGACCTTCCTCAAGAACAGGACAACCGACAGGCCGATTATCGACCGATCGAAGTGCACTTCCTGCGGTACCTGCGTCGAGATGTGTCCTGTCCGACCACAAGCGGTTTACTGGCATAGAGATGACAGATCCAGACCGCCCAGGTACAGCTACGGCCGCTGCATACGCTGCTTCTGCTGTCAGGAGACCTGCCCTGAGGGGGCGATCCTCATAGACAGCCCGTTACTGGCCAGGCTCTCGCGCCGTATCTGATGACATCTGGGCTGAACGCAGGTCTTGCTGGATGACCGGATGGTCGCCTGACTGCCGGGCGACAACGTGGCATTTCGAATGATGTCCGATCATCCGGTCTGCTCCGCTACGCTAGGCCGTCGGTTTCTTATGTGACATACGGGTGGCCGGTTGCCATTTCCCCAGGTCGAACAACTGCGGTTTGGCCAACTTCCGCAATGTCTCAACGACGAATATCGCTGTGCCGGGGATTAGCGCAATACCCCAGCCGGTTATGCCTATGGGGACAGTATCGAATGCCCTCTGGAGAAAAGGGGTATAGACAACTGCTATCTGTAACAAGACGGCGGCGAAGAGCGACACGAACAGCCAGCGGTTACGGAATACTCCCAGCTGGAAGATCGTATAACGGTCAGAGCGCGCGTTAAAGGCAAGAAGCCACTCGAAAACGACCACGCTGCAGAAGGCAATCGTGCGAGCTTCCTCCAATCCGACAGCAGCTTCCATGAAGTTGAAAACCAGAACGGTGCCGATTCCGAGCATCAGCGCCAGAAAGCCGATGCGTAGCAGTAGACCGGGAAACAGGAGCCCCACTTTGGGGTGGCGTGGAGGCGTACTGAGTTCGTCACCCACTTTGGGCTCAAGACCGAGCGACAACGCCATTACCGTACCGGTGACCAGGTTCACCCAGAGAATCTGCAGAGCGACCAGTGGTGCCATTCCGAGGAACAGGACGCCGAAGACCAGCGCAAGCAGCTCTCCCATGCCGGTAGCGAGCAGGAACAATATCACGTTGCGCAGCCTGTTGAAGATCGCTCTCCCTTCTTCCACCGCGGCAACCACGGAGGCGAAGTTATCATCCACCAGAACCATGTCTGATGCCTCCTTGGCGACATCGGTGCCCGTGATACCCATGGCGACCCCGATGTCAGCGGCTTTCAGTGCCGGCGCGTCGTTTACCCCGTCTCCGGTCATAGCGACAACGTGCCCCAGCTTCTTGAGGGCGTTGACGATCTTGAGCTTCAGCACAGGCTCCACGCGGGCAAAAACCGATATCCCCTCCACCCGTTTGGACAGTTCATCGTCACTCATGTCCTCTACATCGGCGCCGGTAATGGCTTCTCCCTCAGGCAGGTTAAGCTGACGACCGATGGACTCGGCCGTTAACTTATTGTCACCGGTGATCATGATCACCTTGATGCCGGCTTTCTTGGCCTGTTTGACCGCTTCGATAGCTTCCTCACGAGGTGGGTCAATCATGCCCGCCAGACCGACCAGAACGAGCTTGCCATCGATTTGCTCCTCTTTGAGTTCCGCCAGTTCTCCGGAATGCTCGGCATAGGCAAGCGCAATAACCCTCATGGCATCCTCTGCCATACTGTCGCTTGCCTCTTGAACCTTTTCTCTGTCTGCCTCCTTCAGTGGCACCGGCTTCCCGTCTTTCAGGATGCTCTGACTCATATCCAGCACCTTCTCCACTGCGCCCTTAACGCAGATCATCCTGCTACCATCGTTCTGATGCAGGGTAGCCATGTACCGTCGCTCGCTTTGAAAGGGGATTTCGTCCAGGCGGGGATAAGTCTCCTCAACCTCCTCTTCATTCAGCCCCGCCTTGGCGGCTGCCACCAGCAGGGCTCCTTCGGTTGGGTCACCCACGATATTGCCTGACTCCTCTCCTGATGAGAGTAAGGCATCGTTGCACAGGGTGCCTATCCTGAGAATCAGCATCACTGACTCTTCGTCCTCAGGATCTATGGTCTTGTCGTCGCGGCGGAACTCGCCCTCTACCTCATAACCTTCGCCCGTGACCTCAACCCGATTGCCATCAACGTAGAGATTTCTTACGGTCATCTCGTTTATGGTCAGCGTGCCCGTCTTGTCGGAGCAGATAACGGTGGCCGAGCCCAGAGTCTCTACTGCCACCAGCCGGCGGATGAGCCCGTTGCGCGAAGCCATGTAACGCATGCCGGCGGCCAGGACCACCGTGACCACCGCCGGTAACCCCTCGGGTATCGCCGCCACTGCCGCCGCCACCGCCACCAGGAATATTTCCATCCAGTCCATACCCTGCCAGATCCCCACCACAACCAGTACGGCACACGCGCCCAGAACCACATAGATAATGTAGCGCCCCAGCGTGCCAATGCTCTTCTGTAAGGGAGTCTGTTCCTGCTCAACCTCCTGGAGAGCGGTTGCGATTCTGCCCATCTCGGTTGACATACCGGTGGCCGTTACCACAGCACTGGCCCGGCCGCTGTTGATGATGGTGCCCATGTATGCCATGTTCTTCCGGTCGGCCAGACCGGCCTTCCCGCTGAGAGCTGACGTGTGCTTGTCCACTGCTATGGACTCTCCGGTAAGCGATGCCTCGTTGACCTTGAGATTGGCTACCTCTATGAGACGCGCGTCGGCCGGCACCTTATCTCCAGCCTCGAGGATCAGGATGTCGCCGGGCACCACTTCCCTGAACTCGACATCCTGTACCTTATTGTCACGCCTGACTTTTGCCTTCGGTGCTGCCATCTCCCTGAGGGCCTCCATGGCTCTCTCTGCCCTTCCTTCCTGGATGAAACCGATCGTGGCCATGAACAGCAACACCGCCATTATCACTGACGCATCCAGGTATCTCCCGAGAGCAAACTCGACAATGGCCGCAGCAAGTAGTATGTATACCAGGGGGCTGCGGAACTGCCGCAGAAGCATGAGTATCGCCGGCGTCTTCTTCTTGCGCTCAAGCTCGTTGGGACCGTGTTCCTGTAACCTGCTCTTCGCTTCAGATGAGGAGAGACCGGAACCAGATGAGCCAAGTCGCTTCAGAGCGTCGTTCGGGCTGATGTTGTACCATTGCTTTTCTGCCATGTTCTGTACATCCCTTCCTGGGATCTGCGTATTGCTCTATAGCGTGATTCTAAGCGGCGAGATACATCTCCCGGGCCTGTTCCGGGAGATTTTTCTCACGCTCTCCGGGAGTTTGCTTATGTCTCTGTAAGGCATTTCCACCTCCTTGACCGAGACGATTGTCTTACATGCGCCAGTCTGATTCCAATAGCGGTACACCGCTGCTATCGCTGCTTCATCCTGCCTACGCGCCCAGGAGCTTCTCTATGATCATGCCCAGCATGAACCCGAGCGTGGCGCCCGTCGCCGGAGCCCAGTGGTTCTTGAGCCTGGCCATCGGGGCTATGTCCTGGAAGACCAGGTAGAGTATGGCGCCCGCGGCAAATACCAGCAAACCGGCAACCAGTTGTTGCTGCTGGGCCAGCAGCAGGTAGCCCGTTAGAGCACCGGCCACACCTATCAGGCTGAAGGGAATGAGGATCAACGAGGCCTTGCCGGGTGAGAAACCGCTGGCGATCAAGTCGCTAAAGGAGTTGTAGGACTCGGGCAGATTCTGTAAGCCGATGAAAACCGCCAGCTTCAGCCCTGCCTGCCTGTCAACCGCGAAGATTGCGCCCAGTGCTATGGCCTCAGGGATGAAGTCCAGTAGCATGGCCATGAGCTGTGCCGTCTTGCCGCCACGGCGCGAGACGAATCTGTCCAGCGATAGAGCACAGATCACTCCCAGGAGGAATGCAAGGACAAGGGCCGGCAGAGACAGTTCCTGTATGCCCTTGGGGGCCAGCATAAAGGCGACCGCCGCGACCAGCAACCCTCCCCCGAACGCAATAACACCATGGGAGATTCCGTCTGAGAATCGACCGACGGGTAGTGCTTTCAGCCTTGCCAGGACTACACCGAGGATTACTGTGGCGCCTGAGGCAAAGGAGTACAGGACCACCTGCACGATCTCGGACATAGCCGTCAGTATAACACGGTTCGATCCCGCCGTAGGTCAGCAGACAGGTTCAGATAACAACAGGGGAGGTGCCGGCTGGAGGTGCTACGATGCCGCGCGGAACATCCGTATTTGGGGAACGAGAAGCACAACCACCAGGATGAAGGTGAGCAGGTCGGTAATCGGAAACGCCAGCCACACGCCGTCAAGCTGCAAGTAGCTGGGCAGTATGAACACCAGCGGAAGCAGGAAGAGGACGGGCCTTGCTATCGCCGTGACGAACGCCTGGCGGGCCTTGCCCATGGCCTGGAATGCAACGGATCCGACCATGATGAAGCCGATCAGGTACTTGACAAAGAAGATGTGCCTGGCAGCATATCCTCCCATATCGATCACATCCCCGTCGGTGGTGAAGACGCGGATGAACACCTCAGGAACGAAGTACACGACAAGAAACACCGCCACGCTAATGGCTGTGGCAACGATCATTGCCAGCTTTATTGCTTTCAACGCCCGGTCATAGCGTTTCGCGCCGTAGTTGAAGCCCAGTATGGGCTGCAGACCCATACCGATGACCATGGCCGGCATGAAGGCGAACATCATTATCCGGTTGACCAGTCCATAGGCGGAGATGGCTATGTCGCCTCCGAAGGCGGCCAGTGCTCTGTTGATGAAGACGATCGTCAGGCTGCTGGCCGACATGTTGGCGAACACCGATATGCCTATGGCGAGGATGGACCGTAGTATGCCCCAGTCGATGATCAGGTTCTTCGGGTGGATCTTGAGAAAGCTCTTGTCCGAAACATAGTATCTGATGAAGTAGATGCAGATAACCACAGACGATATCAGTGTGCCCAGCGCTGCCCCTCTGATCCCCATGCCCAGCAGCACGATGAACACGGCATCGAGTATGATGTTCAGGACGGCACCTATGATCATGCCCTGCATGGGAACGCGGGCATTGCCCTCCGCCCTTATCAGGGCGTTCTGGGCCATGGCCATCGTCTTGAACGGCACTGAGATGAGTATGAATATCATGTAGTCGCGGGCGTAGGGCAGGACGCTCTCCGATGCCCCCATCAGCCTGAGCAGCCCGTCGGTGTTGGAAAGGCCGGCTATCATCACTACTACAGAGAGCGCAACGGCGGCGGTGAGGGCATTTCCCAGGGCGTGCTCCGCCCTCTCGATCTTACCTGCCCCGATTGATCGGGAGATCAGCGATGCGCCTCCCATCCCCATCATCCCTCCGACAGCCATCATGATCATCTGAGCAGGAAAGACTATCGTCAGGCCGGCGATGCCGTCCGGACCGACGTAGTGCCCGACGAAGATGGTATCGATCACGTTGTACAGTGTCATCACGAGGATCCCGGTAAGCGCGGGGAGGGATAGCTTGACCATCAGGTGACCGATCCGGTCGTCGTCGAGTATGTTTTTCCGCTCGTTGCTCATGGTTCTACATCATCGCTCGTGCTGTGATTCAACTGCTTCCGGGCGCGCCTGGTGCAGTCTTGATAGTATGTCCTGGAGCTTTCCCAGTGTATCGGACAGAGCCTGTAAATCGTTGTCCGGTAGTTGCGCCACGGTCTCTTTGACGGCATGTATCACGCCGGCCTTGTGTTCCTTCCAGACGGCTCTCCCGTAGTCCGATAGGGTGACAATGGTGGTGCGCCGATCAGCCAGATCGATCTGCCTCTCGACCAGTCTCAGTTGCACGAGCTTGTCGATCAAGTGCGTCATCTGGGCTCTGGCGATGTGAAGCCTGTCGCTGATCTCGGCGATGTGCAGTTCGCCCTCTCTCTCAAGTAAGCTGATGATCTCGAACTGGTGCATGGTGATGCCGCCCTTGAGATCGGCGAGGGTCGTCTTGATCACCTTCCTGCGTATCTGCCGGAAGATCAGCGGCGGGATGGACAGAAGGTCTATCGAGACCTTCTCCAGTGTATCCTGACGCGCCTTCGAGTCCATGCTAGAGCTTCACCCGTATGATGGTATATAAGTTATATAGTTAACAATATATACTATCTGCAGGTGGCTGTCAAAGCCTCGGAGGACGCAGGTGCCAGGTTCATGCACATCGGATGGTGACCGGTGTCCGTGGATGACGGAGATCGAGATCGGCGTCAGTCGTTCGGTTGGATGTCGGGTGTTCTCCGGCCGGAGATCCCGGTCGCGGGCTCATAGCCTTTCGTCAGGGCATAGAAGAGGGCTATGCCTATGATTTGCACTGCGGCGGAGAAGTAGAACACCGCCGGAACGTTGATGGCATCGGCTACCAGTCCGCCGGCAACGGGACCTATGCCCATGCCTACGGCCATCGCCAGCATCTCCATGGACATGGCTGTGCCCATGCCCGATGTCCTTCCCTGCTCCGTGTACAGGGCGGTCATCGCGGGCATGGCGATGGCGGCGGCAATGCCGCCGAAGGCGACCAGCACCAGTAGCTGCCAGTAGGTGTAATCCATCGGGATCAGGAAGAAGAAGGCGATGTGGGACAGGGCACCGATGACCACCAGTGTGCGCCTGTTGAACCTGTCGGCCAGGCCACCGAAGTACGGCTGCACCGCCGCCCTGAGCAGATTGTGCACTGCCAGCATTAACCCGATCAGCCCTACGCCTATCTTCAGTGAGTACGCCGCGAAGATCGGCAGGAAGGTCATGAGACAGCCACGTCCCAGGGCAAGGGCCGTCCGGTACGAGGTAAGACCGCGGAACATGCCGTTGCTGTGCACCAGCCGGAACGAATCGGTCACCGATGGACTTCCTCCTCCGTCCTGTCGCGACTTGCTCTCGGGCAGAAAGCGGAGGGCGAGCAGGAAGCTGAGCAGACAGATGCCTCCCATGACGTAGAAGGCCGTGTTGTACCCGTACCACTCGGCTATCGGTCCCCCGATGAGTGGGCCCATCGCGAAGCCGCCGAAGAATGCTGCATTGGCTATGCCCTGCCATCTGCCCTCTTCACCCCTGGGACAGAGATCGCCGATGAACGCCCTCGCGATGGGAAGCATCATGCCCGCCGTGGCTCCCTGTACGGCACGTGTGAGTATGAGATGGAGAGGTGCCGTTGCCAGTACATAACCCAGCGTTGCCAGTGTGAAGCCGCCGAATCCGATGAGCAGGAAGAGTTTCCTGCCACGGCGATCCGATAACGGACCGATGAACGGGATGACTATCGCCCGGGTAATCGTGAAGGAACTGAAGATCATGCCCAGCAGGACGCCACTTGCTCCCATGGCCTCGGCGTATAGAGGCAACAACGGGCTTACTATCCCGACTCCCAGCAACGAGCAGAATACACACAGGAGCAGAACTGCGAATACCCTGAGGTCCATCTTGTGTCCCTGAGTTGTAGGTTCTGTCATCGATGTTATCACAGAGGCTATCTGGCATCGTGCCCTCACCGCCCGTACTCGGCCTTGTACCGGCCGCCTGGCCGGCATAGAGAGCGATGCTCTGCCGGTCGGCCCGTAGGGCGAGTTCTACTGGGCCGGATGTCTCGCCTCCCGGCTACCGGCACTAACCATCCCCGCTGGACGGACAGTGCTCCGGTTCGCGATCGAGCGGTTGGACCTCTTCCCGAAAGTAACGGTGAAACGGGCGAGGCAACTCACGATAATCGAGATCGGCCGTCGATTCCGGGTGGGGTCTGGAGTTAAGCGTGTTCCAGAACAGGACCGACTTGCCCCGCAGAACCCTGTTCTCTGCATCTTTGATCAGGGCGACCAGGGCCTTTCCGGTATAGGTTCCGTCCAGCTTGATGTCCTCGCGTTCTCGAATGAGCGACACCGCCTCCATTGCCTCCTCTGTGTAGAGGGCGTACCGTCTCCCAAAGCAATCGTGCCTGATGTCTATATCGGCCGCAGAAAACTGGAACAGCGGGAATGAACGATCGAGAGAATGCAGTAGGGAGTTGGCCCTGCTTATGAGACCGAGCATCGCCCTGGTATTGACGGACTTCTTGCTGGTGACGCGTACTGAGACAACGCGGGTGGTGAGGTTAGCTGCCTTGAGCCCGAGAATCAACCCGGCAGTGGTACCCATGGTGCCGCAGGCGACATATAGGTAATCCGGTTCTGGCATCTCACCATCGGATATCTGCCTCTTCAGTTCAAGTCCTGCGTTCACAAAGCCGGCAATGCCCGGCAGTGAGGATCCGCCCGTAGGCACCACGTAGGGACGACGGCCGTTCTTGATTCTGCAGCGCATAACCTGGCAGACGGCAGACAGGTAGACCAGCGGCCTGTTTATCCTCGGTCCCAACTCCGTGCCACATAAATGCAGTTCCGCTCCGCACTGATGACTCCTGAGCAGGTTCTCGCGAACACAGCGGGCGTTGGGCTGGGGATCCAGGAGCGAAATGCTCCTCAGTCCTACCTGCCGGGCGTATAGGGCCGTGGCCAGTGAATGGTTTGATCCGGCGCCCCCAAACGTCATGACCTCCTTAGCCCCCGAACGGATGGCGTCACCCAGGATGAACTCCAGCTTTCGCGGTTTGTTGCCTCCGTAGAGTTCGCCGCTGAGGTCATCGCGCTTAACATAAAGATGATCGATGTTCAACTCAGCCCCAAGGCGTCTGAGTCTCTGTACCGGTGTGGGAAGTTGAGCGAGGGTTATGTGAGCGAGCTTCTCCTCCAGTTGGGGGTAATGCTCGAATAGCGGAAGCGACTTAGTCGTGTCTCTAGATGTCGTCCGGGAGAGCGAGAAAGCCCTGACCTTGTCCAAATCTCATTGCTATATTAACACCTGAAGCCATCGGTGGCAACCTGCTGTGGTTGCCCGGATCTCTACGCTGCTATGGTCCCCTGCGCCCTGCGGTACTCGTGGTTGAGTCGCTCGGCCTCGGCTGTAAGACCGTCCCACTCGGCGGTCAGCTGTGCCAGCCTTTCCTTCAACTCGGTGTGTTCGCGGTTTACCGCTACTACCTTCTGGGAGTCTTCGTAGTGAGAAGGGTCGGTCATCATAGTCTCGATCTCGTTTATGCGGTCGGATGTCGCGGCTACCTCCCGCTCTATCTCCGCTATGCGGTCGTTCACCGGCGTTATCGCCCGGTAGTGCTCGTTTCGCAGGCGCCCTTCGAGGGCTTTTCGCTCACGCTTCTCCGCCGCTGTCGGCGGGCGGCTCGGTCGATAACTGCTGGGGCGGGGTTCGAGCATTCCTCTTCCCGCATCGGAGGCTGAGCTCTGTGCCAGATAGTCGTCGTATCCGCCGGGGTAGACCCGGATACGGCCGTCCTTCACCTCGATGATCTTGTTGGCTATCTCGCGAATGAGCGTACGGTCGTGGGTGATGAAGCACATGGTGCCCTTGTAGGCGTCCAGCGCGTCGGTGAGGATCTCCCGTGATGGTATATCCAGGTGGTTGGTCGGCTCATCGAGAAGCAGGAAGTTGGCCGGCCTGGTGAGCATCCTGGAAATTGCCACCCGGGTCTTCTCACCACCCGAGAGCACCGATATGAGCTTGGTGACATCGTCGCCGCTGAATAGAAACGCTCCCAGGAGGCCGCGCAGACGCTGTTCGGGCTCGTCCGGCGCCACGCTCTGCAGTTCCTCTATGATCGTGTTGTTCGGGTTGAGAGACTCTATGTAGTACTGGGCGAAGTACCCCGTCGTCACGTTGTGTCCCAGTGTGCGCTGCCCTCCCTCGAAGGGCAGGACGCCCGCCAGCATGCGTAGCAGGGTTGTCTTTCCCGCTCCGTTCACACCGATAAGCGCAGCGCGGTCGCCGCGCTCCAGCGCCAGGTTGAGATCGCGGTAGACAACATGCTTGCCGTATGACTTGGAGACGTGCTTCAGTTCGATCACGACGCGGCCGCTCCGGGTAGGCTCGGGAAAGGTGAAACGTATCTTCCTGGTAGCGCGGGGCACAGTTACTCGCTCCATCTTCTCCAGTTGCTTGATCCGGCTCTGCACCTGTGTGGCCTTCGTGTTCTTGGCGCGAAAGCGCTCGATGAAGCGCATCTGGCGGCCGATCTTGATCTCCTGTCGCCTGGCGGTTGCCCTGCGCGTCTCGATATCTCGCTCGCGGGCGAGTACGTAGCTGTCGTAGTCGCCGCGGTAGAAGATCACACCATCGTCTTCGATAGCGATGATCTTGCTCACGACGTTGTTCAGAAAGGCGCGGTCATGCGAGGTTAGGAGAACTGCCCCGTGATAGCGCTTCAGGTAGCTCTCAAACCAGCGCTGAGTCTCCAGGTCCAGATAGTTGGTAGGCTCGTCGAGCAGCAGGATGTCGGGATTGAGGAAGAGCAGCCTCGCCAGCTCTATACGTGTCTGCCAGCCGCCGCTGAACTCGCTCAGGTCCCGCCCGAAATCCGATTCGGCGAAGCCGAGGCCGGAGAGGACGATCTTCGCCTCGTGTTCGGAACTGTATCCACCCTTCGCCTCATACAACGCCTGGAGTTCACCCAGTTCCTTGAGCAGGCCGGCGGCTGTCTCCTCGTCCTCTTCCTCGGCCAGGTCCTCCTGCACTGCGTGGAGCTTGCGTGCCAGATTGGTGACCACATCAGATGAACTGGCAACGTGTTCAAGCAGGGTGCGCCCGGACGCCGGTTGAACATCCTGGTGGAGGTAGCCGACCGATGTGTCGCGTCGTAGCGAGACATTGCCGGAGTCGGGCGTGATGTTCCCGGCTATGATCTCAAAGAGGGTGGTCTTCCCGGTGCCGTTGCGCCCGATGACCGCGATGCGATCGCTCATGCCGACGGTGAAGCTGACACCGCTGAAGAGTTCCTGGTCGGCGTATGACTTGGCGATGTTGCTGACATTAAGCATGTTTCCCTCTTGCCTTTAACATTATAATCGTAAAAGGGTGCCCAACGAAAGCCGGGCTCGGATCGGCGGCGTAGTAGCGGAGCGGGTGAAGGCTGACGACTGGCGCTGTGGGAGGCGACAGGCATCTGCAAGCCGGTGCTCGCGGTTTACGCCCGGTTGATCAACCTAGAGCGGAAGCCTGCCCTGCGGACCATCGGCCAGCTTCCTCAGTTCGTCCACGATCCAGATCATCGCTTCGGTGTCCAGCTTGCAGTATTCGACCAGGTCGGCGCGTACGCGCGCGATTTCCTCCTCATGTGCCCTCCCATAGGCTATCTTCGCGTAAGCTACGCTCGCGTCCATGCCATTTGCGATGCCCATCTCCTCGTAGCCTCTGCCGGTGAGCGCTGCAAGGACCTTCTTCAGGGATGCCGTGTCCTTCTGGGAGGCGTGGTAGTAGTGGAAGTTGGTGAAGGGGAACAGAAGATCCACCATCCTTGAGAGTATGCCCTGCAGCCATTCGGTGTATTCCGGGAACGATTCAACAAGATCCTTGAGCACGCCCTCCTCGAAGCCGGCATTGTACGCGATTATGCTGCCCCGGCTGCCGAGCAGGTTCCTCAATTCACTGAGGATACGCGGTCTGGGATCATCATCTCCCTCGGCAAGGAATGAGTGATGCGTAGGCTCCGATCCATCGCCCTCGACGATGTGCAGTGAGAACTGGAAGGGCATATCCTGATAAGGCCTCATGCCGTCATATGGAGGTATCGCGGGCGCTATCGTCTCAAAATCCAGGTAGTAGAGCGGATACTCAAGTCGGGCCAGGAACCGCCGGATCTCGTCCCGTTCAACGTGAACATTGCCTGTAATCAGGCACTGCTTCTGGATCTTCTGCTGCCTGGAGAGTGCGACATCATCGGGCATGTCTTTAATTGACATAATGCCCCGTTCATACAGCGAGAACTGCGTCGCCTTACCGCCTCGCAGGTCGAAAATGCTGTTCTCCGGGAGGAAGGCCCAGCACGTATCACGGAGCGAGCATTCGTACGGGTCCAGGCAGTGCCTGCCGATGGGGACTTCGGGACACGTCCCGCTCAGAATCACGCTGTGCATCTCGGAGATTCGTTCCTCAATATCGACGCCGGTGTCCTCTACCTGGGGCGAGATATCCTCCAGTATGAACAGCGCCCGCGGGTCTACATCACCGTACCTGACGTACTGCCGGTTGATGAACCCCAACTTGCATGCGCTTACTCTCAATCCGGCCTGCTCGCAGCAGTGCTTCTGAAAGGCTAGGTCATCGATATGAACGTCTTTGACGGACGTACTGGCCTTTATCTCGATGATGTCCCATTCGTCCTCATCGACCGGGTGAAGGATATCCAATCGTGAGTAGACCCTCCCGGCGAGCATACCCGCCTCGAAAAGAGGCCTTCTCTCGGCAAGCAGTCTCCGGGTGGCCTGGATATTACCCATGAAGTCATCGTGCGGAACACCGATGCCGTCGGGGAAGAGCCGCCTGGCATATTCTCCGACCAGGTGCCCCTGGTCAAATATGTGTTGTGTGATGGGGTCTACCTCGGGTATGCTTTCAGGACTGTGTATCTCCGTCCACAGAAGCTTGGGACACTGCATGCCCGCGAGGTACTTGGACTTGGATAGCAGTCGTGCCATGGTCCTCTTATAAGTATACAGGGATCGATCTAACCGGTCATGATGAAGACAACCAGCAGCCCCACGATCAACCCTCCGATGGAGATGTGGCTGTTCAGCTTGTTCGACTGGGGGATCAGTTCATCGCTGGCTATGTAAGTCATGGCGCCGGCTGCGAAACCCAGTCCAACGGCGATGAAAACAGGGGCGATACGGAAGAACAACAGGCCCAGCCCCGCCCCGAGCGGTGTCATCAGCCCGATAACCAGGGTCAGAAGAAGAACTCTCGCTGCCGACAGTCCTCCCGCTCTCAGGATCCCTGACACGGCAATGCCTTCAGGTATGTTGTGCAGCGCGATGGCGATCGCCACATACAATCCCAGTTCCGGGCTCACCTCAAGGCCGGCCCCGATCGCCAGGCCTTCGGGCAGGTTGTGCAGGGCCAGTCCAAAGAACACCAGGTATCCCACCCGCAGCATCTCCTTCCTCAGTGCCTGAGCACGGGGAATACTCTCCAGAGCCACCTCGTGGCTCGAAGAAACGTGGGCGTGAGGTATGAACCGGTCGAGTGCGTACATCACGCCGGCGCCCAGCAAGAACCCGAGCGCCGCCGTCGGCATGGAGCCGAACTCCAGGGCCTCGGGCAGAAGATCGAAGAAGGAAATGGCCAGCATCACTCCGGCGGCAAATCCCAGCAGGCCCGACAGCAGCCTCGGACCGGGCCTTCCGAAGACCATGATCACCACCGCACCCAGGACGGTAGAGACTCCGGCCAGTAAGCTATACAGAAGTGCTTCCAATCTTGTGTCCTCCTCTCACGATTGGGGTTACATAATCCCCATGCTCAGCCCTGTGCACCCGGCACATGGCATCCGGGCATCATGACTCACCGTCCATCTCTGCCTTGATCCTCCGGGCGTCGTGCCCGTGATCTACATAACGGTTGAAGGTCTCCTCCCAGTCGGGTCTGCCCGGGTAGCACTGCATGACCAGGTCGATGAACTTCTCAAGGCGGTGGATGCTGTCGCGGCTCAGCGCGTGCTCCATGCTGCAGGCGTCCTGCTCGGCTATCTCAGGGTCCACCATGAGGACGTCGGTCAGGAAGCTGAACAGAGCCTTGTGTCTCCTGTAGACCTCGTCGGCCACGCGGGCACCCTCCGGCGTTAGATCTACGTCACCATACCTCTCGTGAAGCACAAGGCCGGCCTCTGCCAGCTTTTTCAGCGCGTAGTGTGCGCTCGGCTTCTTGACACCGACCGACCTGCTCAGCGCTGTGACGGTGACTCTCCCCTCATGCTCCTTGAGCCTGGCAATGGCCTCCAGGTAGTCTTCCAGAGATGCTGTCGGTTTCTCACTGACACCGTTCATCATACTACATAGCCGTGCTTATGTTAGAGCAGGCTAACATCGAGATTCTAATACATGCGGTGGGGTTGTGTCAAGATATGGGGGGCCAGGATCGCAGATCGTTCGGAGAAGAATCGACCGGCGGCTCTCCAGGCAACGACTGATGCTTCGCTAGCGCCAGTTCGCCGCCGGCATCACTCTGTAAGCGGTTATTCTGGGTTTCTCCTTGGAAACCTCTTTGTTCGGTCGAACCAGGTCTTGCGTTATCCTCGACTTGAGCCACGCTCTCCAGTTGTCGATGGACTGCCACGTGCTTATCATGATCACAACAGTGGAGTCGACTTCGCTTACCAGGTTCTCAGCGCTCACGAAACCGGGATACTGCATTGCATGCGATCTGAGCTTCATCAGCGTGCCCTCTATATCCTTGTAGTCAACGACCTTGTATCCGATTATACCCTTAACCATTTCCGTCTACCTGTGCCTTGCGCCTCTAGCTCATATCGCGTACGTATCCCCGATCATCACTTACACAGCCGCCTGCAATGCCTGTGTTTCAGTCTAGCTCCGGACTGCGGTGTTGTCAATGGCCTTATCGTACCTGTTGAGACGGCCATGCTCTGGGTGTTGGCGGGCCGAAGGCCTGCTTCGTACTCGCAGGGCGGGTATGTTCGATCACGTGCTGAGACGGCCTCCGGAAATCGTGAACCGGACTAGCCGGCCGAAAGCCTCTCCCTCACCTGTCGGGCGAGCGCCTCGCTATCTGCGTCTCCGGTGACGATCTCGATCTTCTCTGCCGAGGACACTCCCAGCCCCAGTTCGGCGGCGCGGGCGATCTGCTCCTGTTCGAATATCGCGCCACGGCTGACCTCCGGGGTTGTGCCCAGGACACGGAGTAACGCCACCCCCACCGCATCGATCGCCACCCGGTCGGTCGAAGACAGGACCACATCTGCATTCACCCTGGTGCCGCGGGCAGGCCCCCCGTCGACAAAGGCCTCTACACCGTCCATGACCACCAGGTCGGGTGAGTAGGCAGTGTTGATCTCTGCGATCATCTTGCGCTGGTGCGGCGACGAGTGAAGCTCTTTCATATAGGGATAGCCTGCCAGCGGCACCAGGCCCACCGCATTCTTCAGGGAGAGTGTGAAGTGACCGCCGAAGGCATGTGTCTTCAGACAGCAGGTCTGGACGATCGACTCCGCTTCGAGGTAAATGCGCGGAAACAGAAAACCGTCGCTCCAGTGACTGTCTTGCGGCACTACCTTGCTCCAATCATCCTCTCCGGCCTCCTCCAGGTTCACTACGTCGAAACCCAGTTCCCGGGCAAGGTCGAAGATGCCCTTCTTCTCCATGACCGTGCGTGTGCTGTCTCCCGGCCCGCTTCGCTCAGCGAGGGTCACCCTCGTTGCTCCCATCTGCTGGATGGTGAGAACAAGAGACCGCAGTGTGTCGTTGTGCGTCGAGCCCGGTGCCGGGTCCGCGGAGTTGAAATTCGGCTTGAGAACCACCTTCTTCCCGTCAATAGACTTCACGTCCAACAGGTTAACCGAGCGCTTGACTCCTTCGCTCCTGTCCTTCGTTCTTACCAGTGCCACTTTTGTCATGCTATCCTCCTCGCTGTGCAGTGACCTGCCGAGCACAGTATAGCCGAGAACGGCAGGTGCACCAACCCGGCAGGTTCCCAGCGGTAGCGAGCGGAAGCCGATCGCTGCGTCGTCACCGCGTTGGATCAGCCGTCCTGCCATGGGCCGGGCCCACCCGGTGATCTACATCGGTCCCTCACCGAACGGCAAACCATATGACTGGCAGGTCAGGCGGTGGTGCTGTAGAATTCACCCATTCTGTAGCAGTTGAGAAGAATCTCAGAGGAGGACGCACGTGAAAGCACAGGCAGACGCGGGCAGAGACGGGCCCAGGATACTGATCGTCGGTGGCGTGGCAGGAGGGGCTTCTTGCGCCACCCGGGCAAGAAGGCTATCCGAAAAGGCAGAGATCGTTGTATTCGAGCGCGGTCCTCATGTGTCGTTCGCCAACTGCGGCCTGCCGTATTACGTTGGCGATGTGATTACGGAGGAGCAACACCTCATAGTAGCGAAACCGGGCCTCTTCAGGCAGAGGTTCAACATCGACGTACGGACACTCAGCAACGTCCTGGCCATCGACAGGGAAAACAGGGAGATAGAGGTAGAGGACCTGCAGCGGTCGTCCAGGTATCGGGAGAAGTACGATGCGCTGGTGCTGGCTCCCGGAGCGATGCCGATACGCCCTCCTCTCCCGGGCATCGATCTTCCCGGGGTGTTCTCACTGCGGACAATAGAGGACAGCGGTTCCATACGGGATTGGGTCAGCCGCCACAATGCCAGGACCGCCGTCATAGTTGGCGGCGGTTTTGTCGGACTCGAGATGGCCGAAAACCTGGTCCGACGCGGCGTTTCAGTGACCATCGTCGAGATGCAGAACCACGTCATGCCCGCTCTCGACTATGAGATGGCGGCACCTATCCACAACCATCTCGATGCGAATGGGGTGGTTCTTCATTTGCAGGACGCGGTGACCGAGTTCAGTCAGGAAGCAGGCAACGGGTTGATCGTTAACACCAGGTCTGGCAAGACGTTCGCCGCCGACCTGGTCATACTGGCCATCGGCGTACGCCCGGATGCCGCATTGGCCAGGAGTGCGGGCCTTGAGATCGGGGACAGGGGAGGCATACGCGTTGATGAACGTATGAGGACGGGCGACGAGCATATATGGGCCGTGGGCGACGCGGTCGAAGTGAAGGATTTCATCACCGGGGAATGGACCGGCCTTGCGCTGGGTGGACCGGCAAATCGCCAGGGCAGAATCGCTGCCGACAGCATCTTCGGTCGGGACTCCGTGTTCCGGGGAGTGCAGGGTACAGCCGTCTGCGGCATCTTCGGCATGACGATCGCCTCGACGGGACTGACGGAGAATACCCTTACGCGTCTGGCAAAGGCGGGCCGACCGATGGACTATGAGAAGGTCTACCTGTACCCGAACAATCACGTTGCCTACTACCCCGGATCGCAGGAGATCATGATGAAGGTCATCTTCTCCACCGGGGAAGGAAGGGTGCTCGGGGCACAGGCAGTAGGTCGTGATGGGGTGGACAAGCGTATCGACGTGATGGCGCTGGCCATACAGAAAGGCGCTACAGTCTTCGATCTCGAGGAGGCGGAACTGTGTTATGCACCGCAGTACGGTGCTGCCAAGGACCCGGTCAACATAGCCGGGATGATCGCCTCGAATGCCCTCAGGGCCGATGCCTCGCTTGCCCATTGGGAGGGCATAAAGGATACAGACGCCATGGTTCTCGATGTTCGCAGCCCCAAGGAGTATGCCTCGGGTCATCTGGACGGTGCGATCAACATTCCTCTTGAAGAGCTGCGTTCGAGACTGGGCGAACTGCCCAGGAACAGGGAGATATGGACCTATTGTCGCGTTGGACAGAGGTCGTACTACGCAGCGCGTCTGTTGAGATTGAACGGCTTCACTGCCAGCAACATATCGGGAGGAATACGTACCTATGAGTACATGTCCCAGATCTGAACCGGGCCTTTCAGCAGCATCAGCCTGGATGGTCGGTAAGCCTGCAGTCAGGTGGCATGTCGGATCGGATTGTGATGTCCGGACATGCTGATATTCTTCGATAGAGAGGCGACGTAAGGAGGAGCACAGGATGATCAAGTACAACGGGGTCAACCACCTGGCCATGGCAACCGGAGACATGGACAGGACGATACGTTTCTGGAGGGACCTTCTGGGAATGCGGCTGGTTGCCGGGCTGGGACAACCGGGATACCGCCACTACTTCTTCCAGATCTCCGAGACCGACCTTATAGCTTTCTTCGAGTGGAGCGGAGTAAAACCGGTGATCGAGAAGGAGCATGGACGCCCGGTAAGCGGTCCCTTCATCTTTGACCATGTGTCATTTGGTGTTGAAGAAGAGGAAGACCTGTGGTCGCTGAAGGACAAACTCGAGGCGGCCGGATTTCCCGTTTCAGACGTGGTCGATCACGGGTTCATCCACTCGATCTATGCTCACGATCCCAACGGCATCCCCATAGAGTTCTCCCACAGTGTTCGGGAGGTGGACGTCCGTCGACATCCGCAGATGAGGGACAGAGCTCCCTCGCCCGTAGCAGCAGAGGGTGCCGAGCCGCGCAGCGGGGTCTGGCCCTTGGTCACAGAGCCTACAGAGAAATTGCGACGGGTGGTCTACCCGGGCGCCGGAAGCGAGTTCTTCCATGGTAAGAAGGATTCGTAGCGAAGGCGGCCGACGCCGGGGTGACTGTGCACTCGAACCCTCTTGTTAGGCCGGGCCTTAACCGGCATCCTCCAGGTTGCTGAATACCGCCGGTACTAGCTCGGTGATCGCCGGGTGGATCTGCATACTCGCCTGTATCTGTTCCATGCCACCGCCCGAAGTCATGGCATCAGTCACTGCCTGGATGAGAACAGGCGCGTAAGGGCCGATAATGTGAAAGCCGAGTATCCGCCTGCTCCCGGCCTCCACGATCGCCTTGCCGAAGCCTGTCCTGTCCATCATAGCCTCGCCCTGGGCCACGTCCGCATACCGGGCCCTGCCCACCAACACCTTGTGCGTCCTCCGGGCGGCCTCTTCGGTCAGGCCCACGGAGGCGATCTGTGGATGCGAGTAGACGGCATGGGGAGCGGCGCTGTAGTCCATCTCTATCTTCTCGCTCCCATGAAGGCCGTTATAGGCAGCAAGCGACGCTTCTTCATTGGCCACATGGGTGAACATCTGCTGTCCGTTGATATCTCCAACCGCGAATATTCCCTTCCTTGTCGTCTCAAAGTATTCATCGACCTTGATGAAGCCCTTCTGGTCGACCTCCACGCCCGTTCCCGCCGCGTTCAGCAGGTCGGCGTTCGACCTTCGTCCCACCGCGACCAGGATCCTCTCAGCCGAGAAGTCCTTCTTCATACCTGTCCTGACGTCATCGACTGTGACGGTAGCTCCACTGGCATCTCTTGTGATCTCCTGGGCCCGGACACCGGTGTGAACGCCCATGCGATGGCTCAGCTCCTTCTTGAGAACGTCTGCTATCTCGGGTTCCTCGGATAGGACCAGGCGGCTGGCCATCTCGAGTATGGTAACCTCTACTCCCATAGCTGCCAGGAAGTGCCCGAACTCAACCGCTACATAGCCCCCGCCGATGATTATCATGCTGTTCGGCTTCTCCTTCAGCTGCAGCAGGCCCTCGTTGGTCAAATAGTCCGCGTCCTCCAGTCCCTTGATCGGCGGGATGAAGGGACGCGAGCCCGCAGCGATGAAGACTCTGTCCGCCTTGATCGTCTGGTCGTTGATCTCCATCGTGTAGTCGGCTACGAAACGACCCGTTCCGTCGTAGTGGTCCAGGTTCTTCATCTCAGCGATGCCGCTCCTCATCTGCTGCTGGCCCTCGTGTACGGATCTCCTCATGCGCTCCATGATCGAACCGAACTCGACGTTCCTGATCTCCGCCTCGATGCCCAGCCTTCCGGCCTCCTCTATCTCCGTCACCCGGTCGGCGGCGAATATCAGCATCTTGGACGGGATGCAGCCCGTGTTCGCGCATGTTCCTCCCAGCGGGCCTCTATCCACCAGTGCCACGCTTAAACCGAGGTGCAGCGCTTCGTCGACTATCGTCATACCACACCCGGAGCCGATGACGACAACGTCGTACTTCTTCATGACCTGACCTCCTTCTGTTTCACTTCTTCCTTCACTCTGGTTCTCCAGTCTCGTCCATGGCATTCTCCGCCACGATGCCCCTCTATGTTATCAGAACAGCGTGTATTGTGTAACTTCTGTCACAGCCGTGGTGTAACCGATCTGGTAACATCTACGGGTGGGTAGCGGTGTTCATGGTCCAGAACGGCGGCAGAGCCGATGTGACTGCAGCAGGAGTGAGAGAGGAGGCCCAGCCGTTTTCTCTGGCCAGATAGGTAGAAGACGGCTTAACTGGCAGGTGAAAAATGGTGCTGTGAAGTGTAAAATGAGGCCGGAGATAGCCGGGGAGAGCGGTCGTACTGGCGGATGACTGATATGAGAAAGGTATACATGGACAACGCGGCTGCCATGCCGCTTCATCCTGAGGTCACGGAAGCGATGCTGCCGTATCTAGGCGATGTCTTTGGGAACCCTTCCTCGCTGCACGATTGGGGGGATGGTGCCCGTGAGGCGGTTGAAGCGGCCCACGGGCAGGTAGCTCGGCTGATAGGCGGCAATGCCGATGAGGTGATCTTCACGGGGAGCGGCACCGAGAGCAACAACCTGGCTGTCAAGGGACTGGCCCTTGCACAGCAGAAAAAGGGCAAGCATGTTGTGGTTTCGGCGATTGAGCACTTTTCGGTGCTGCATTCGGCCAGGACACTGGCCAAGTGGGGATTCGAGGTGAGTGAAGTCCCGGTGGACAGGCACGGCGTGGTTGACCCGGACGATGTACGCAGTGTCCTCAGAGATGATACGGTGCTGGTCTCGATCATGCATGCTAATGGGGAGGTCGGTAGTATCCAGCCGATAGCCGAGATATCAAAGGTTCTCAGAGAACGCGGCGTCCTGTTTCATACTGATGCCGTGGCCACCACGGGCACGATCCCTGTCGAAGTCGGTGAACTGGGGGTTGACGCCCTGAGCCTGGCGCCGAACCAGTTCTATGGTCCGAAGGGCGTAGGAGCGCTATGGCTGAGAAAGGGGGTGCGGCTCATACCTCTTATTGACGGCGGTATACAGGAGGGAGGTAGACGCGCAGGAACGGAGAACGTACCGGCGATAGCCGGCCTGGGAAAGGCTTCAGAGTTGGCCGGGATCCACATGACCGAGCGGATGAACCACCTCACGAGATTGCGCAACCGTATGCTCACCGAATTGCCTCAGAAGGTTGACCACGTTATCATAACGGGTCATCCCGAAAACCGGCTGCCCGGTCACGCGAGCTTCTGCGTCCGATTCGTTGAGGGTGAGGCCATGCTCATGCTGCTGAACAGCAGGGGGATCGCCGTATCCAGCGGCTCGGCCTGTACCTCTCGGGCGCTCAAGGCATCCCATGTGCTCATAGCAATGGGGCTGTCGCACGAGATCGCCCAGGGCTCTATCCTCTTCACACTGGCGACTGATAACACAGGTCAGGATGTAGACTATGTGCTTGAAGCTATGCCGCCTGCGGTGGACCGACTGCGGCAGATGTCGCCCCTGTACGACAAGTATTTGAAGACTGGTAAAGGAGATAGGTGATATGCCGATATATAGTGAGAGGGTGATGGACCATTTCACCAATCCGCGCAACGTAGGAGAGATCGAGAATCCTGACGGGGTGGGTGAGGAGGGAAACCCTGTTTGCGGCGACATGATGACCTTCTACATAAAGGTCAAGGATAACCGCCTGGAGGACGTCAAGTTCAAGACCTTCGGCTGCGGCGCTGCCATAGCCGTCTCCAGCATGGTCAGCGAGATGGCGAAGGGCAAGACGCTCGAGGAAGCCATGAAGATCACCCCTCAGACGGTAGCTGACGAACTGGAGGGCCTACCCAAGAACAAGCTCCACTGCTCGAATCTTGGCGCTCAGGCTCTGCAGAAAGCCATACAGGACTATCGGAGCAAGCCAAAGAAAGGAGATAACAATGGCGACTGATCGTGAAGAGAGAAAGAACACATGCTGCTGCCCGTACTGCGATGCGGAGATAGCCCGGGCAGTATTGCCTTGCTGTCAGGTGTGTGGGGTTGAGGTCTTCTACTGCCCCAGGTGCCATGAGGCCATGTCTCCGACCGAGGAATCCTGCCCGCATTGCGGGGCCGACATCAGGGAAGAGGTGGCAGGAGGCGAAGGGTGATATGACGGGCACCCATCCGGCCAACCGAATCGACGTGACACTGGACTGCATAGGTCTCTACTGCCCGATGCCTGTGCTGCAGACCAGGGAGAAGATGAACGAGATCGCCATCGGCGAGGTTCTGGAAGTCCTTGCCGATGATCCCGCTGCCGAGCCCGATCTCCAGGCCTGGGCAAAGCGGGCCGGGCAGGAAATGCTGAAGATCGAGAAGATGGACGAAGGTCTCAGGTTTCTCATAAAAAGAACGAAATAGGAGGTTTCTGATGGCTAAGAAGATTCTGTACGTGCAGACAAGTGGCATTGACACTCCGAAGCGTCTCTACTCACCTTTCGTACTGGCTGCGACGGCCAAAGCTATGGACATCGATGCTGCTATCTATTTCCTGGGAATGGGTATAACGGTGGTCAAGAAGGGCATGGCTGAGACGGTCAAGGAGGGCGAGTTTCCAACCCTGAAAGAGGTGATGGATCAGGCGATCAAAGCAGGGGTGGAGTTGCTCGTCTGCGAACAGAGCACGCAGTTGCTGAATGTTCAGAGGGGAGACTTCGTACCCGAGGCCAGAGTGGTTGGTGCCGCGACCCTTAATGATATGGTGCTCGACGCCGATGGCACCATGTGGTTCTGATTCAGATTGAAGCTCGCTGGAACAAGAACTCACGGCTTGCCTTGAGGTGACCTCAGCCTTTGATTGGTGGGCGGGAGATTGCCTCTATCAGGTGACGACTTATGACCGTTGATCTGGAGTTCCTTAAGGATAGTCCCTACTTCGCTGGCCTCACCCCTGCTCAGTTGCAGTCGGTACGGGACCGCGTCTTCGAGAGGTCCTTCGACAGGGGCGAAATGGTCTCTCTGGAGGGAGAAGTATCTGCCACTCTCTATATCGTTGTCTCCGGCGTGGTGAAGATATTCATGACCTCGGCCGACGGCAAGGAACAGATCCTGAGCATCGTGCGCCCGGGCGAGTCCTTCAACGACGTTCCGGCATTCGATGGGGGACCGAATCCTGCCGGTGCCCGCGCTATGGGCCCGGTCCTTCTCTACGGTATCTCCGGCGATGATATGAAGGCCGTGCTCTGGGAGCACCCGCCCATTGCCATCAATGTCGTCAGGACGCTGGCGAGCAGGGTGCGTCATCTCATCAGTCTGGTCGAGGACCTCTCTTTCAAACATGTGATCGGCAGGGTGGCCAGGATCCTTCTCGAGAATGTTGCCGGTGAGATCGGAAGCGGTCCGAGGATGACCCAGCAGGAGATGGCAGCTATGGCGGGTACGGCGCGTGAAGTGGTGGGCCGGTCACTGAAGTCACTGGAAGACCGGGGGGCGATAAGGCTGGATCGACATCGAATCGTGATAACCGACGAGGAAGCACTTCGCAGGATAATGGAGCCCTCGTGAGACTAAGGTCACAGACAGACTGGCACAACGTCATTAGAATGGTTAATATGGAGATTGTAAGGCTTGGCTGAGAAACCGATTATCGACGAGCGGAGATGTCGGGGTTGTGGACTCTGTGTAAGTGTGTGCCACTTGCACGGGTTGGTCCTGGTTGGTAAGGTGGTCGTAGTCGTTGAGACGGTTCAATGCGACTGGTGTGCTGACTGCGAACTGGTGTGCCCTAACGGGGCCATAGCCTGCCCCTTCGAGATAGTCTTGTTGCAAAACTAGCTCCCGAGTTCGATCATCATCAGGCATCTCCAATCGCCCGCACTGCGTTCCTATAACTGTTCCGGCCTTCACTGATCGTAACGTATACGCATGAGACTAAAGTCGCTTACAGCAACGCCTTGCATGAGTACAATTACCCTGCGGGATAGGATGGACTGTGGGGATTGTGGCGCGTACAGCCGAAAGGAGGTGGAAGATGATTGGTGTACTGGACGAAGTAAGAGACAGAGAGCGGGCCTCTTTCGAAGATGAGGAACTGGACTTCGACCGTGAGATCATAGGCGAGGCAGAGGACCTGGATGAGTCGGGGCCTTCTGCCGACAAACGCAGAGTCGAACTGGGCGACAATCTGCTGGGTCTGTACTTCACCGACGTCGGGCGCACAGAGATGCTAGCCGATGAGGAGGTGCGCGAGTTGAGCCGGCAGATAGAGGAGGGGAGGCATCTAGCCAGACTGGAGCATGACCTGGCTGATGAGGATGGTGTCCAGCCGTCTGCTGTGCAGCTGTTGATCGGGTTGCTGGAAAAGGCCGGTCGGGCCAGTAACTTGTTTGAGACCCTCTACCGGCATCTCGATCTGCCTGCGGTCGGCGGTATATCCGACAGGATCTGGAACCCCGAACTGAGAAATGCGATAGACGGCGTGGTGGATCCTCACCTGTCGGCTGCCGTGGCCGAACTCACCGATATGAGTCAGGACTCGGTGCAGACAGCCATCATCGAGTTATCGGTTGTCAGCCGTCTCATTCCGTGGCACATCCTGGACAGACTGCAGGATCTAGCGTCGCTTGACCAGCTGAGTGAGATGGCGCAGTCGCCAGAGAGTGCCACAGAACTGGAGATGCATGGCCCGGAGATCTCCGATCACTTTGCAGGGATAAGGGAAAAGGCGCGAATGGCGATCGACCGCATGGTGCGGTCCAACCTGCGACTGGTGGTTGGGGTGGCCAAGGGCCACACGGGTTGGCGAGTCCCCCTATCCGATCTCATCCAGGAGGGCAATATCGGGCTTATGCATGCTGCGCGCAAGTTCGACCACCGCAGGGGATGCAGATTCAGCACCTATGCTGTTCCCTGGATCTGGCAGGCCATCAACAGGGCAGCCAACGATCAATCGCGGGTTGTGCGACTACCGGGCTACCTTGTCGACGATCTGACCAGGCTGCTGCGGGTGAGGACCGAACTGGTGCAGAAGCTGGGTCGCCAGCCTACCGAAGATGAACTCGCTTCTGAGGCAGGGCTGCCGTCCGATAGGGTGGAGGTGCTGCTCAAGATCGGCTCGAGTGCACCCGTCTCCTATGAGACACCGGTGGGAGAAGAGGGTGCCCTGCTGGGCGATTTCATCGCAGACCGGACGGCTGTCCAGCCTGAGGACGAGGCCGATGCCAGACTGCTCAAGAAAGAGTTGAGCAAAACACTGGAGTCGCTGACCCCTCGGGAGCGGCGCATTCTCGAGCTCAGGTTCGGCCTCGACGGTGAGCGTACTCGAACTCTAAGGGAGGTGGGCGCGGAACTGAGCCTGACCAAGGAGAGGGTACGCCAGATCGAGAAAGAGGCGCTGGCAAAGCTTCGCCACCCGAGCCACAGCCGCGAGTTGATCGGGTTTCTGGGCTAATCCGCTTTGCGGGTATTCATCCCCGCACCGGTCAGCCTCAACTCTGCTTCGATGAGCCATCTCAGCGAACCGGGATGCGTGGCACGTGATGCTGCCGGGCCGGACATTGGCCTCCGGTAAGGGGTGCTTCAGCCTGTCCGGCAGCACCGATCGAATTTCTCATCGGAAAAGTCCGGCTGCCTCTCGGCGAGCGTTGTTCCGCTCTGTTTCAAGCTATTTCTCGTCGTCTGCACACCATAATGGAGGTCAAACCCCCGTGGAATTCAAGACTATTTCGGGCTCACTCGCGGCAAAGCTATTGACAAGTTGCACTCGAATGTCTTACTATCTGCCACGAAGAAAGGAGGATACAGATGCAAGCATACTGCATGAAGTGCCGTGCCAAGAAAGAAATCAAGAACCCCAAGAGCATTGTCATGAAGAACAAGCGACCGGCAACCCAGGGCGTCTGCCCGACCTGCGGCACCAAAGTCTTCAGAATTGGCAAGTAGCTCCACCACACACCATGGCGAGACTCAGAAGGGGCTGGGTGTTTCTCATCTAGAGATGTCCGGCCCCTTCAGACTGCCAATCACGCTCAGTAAGCAATTGTATAACGGTTCAACCTGAGTTCCCTTGCGTATTACGTCACGACTTGATACCCATAATCGCAGGCGCCACTCCTCAGATCACACGTACTCTTCAATATCGGCCTTTTCTACCAGTTCCTCGATGAATGGGCCCATGGCCTCCTGTTGCCTTTGCTCTTCTAACTGCATGACTATCTGCGGTTTTACTTCTTCAAATGGTGGAAGCTCTTGGTCCGGATGTTGCTGCTTGTACTCATCGTAGAACTCCCTGGCTTCCTCCTCGGTAACCTCGGGAACCTCCACCTCTTCATGCAGAAAACCCTGGATGGCCAGTTGCCTCCGAAAGTCTTCCAGTTGCTCATCGTAAGAGAGGCCCTCGGCCTCCAGTGCCTCGTGGAATTCATCCATTGTCATTCCCATCATCGCCACTTGAGCTTCCAGTTGCTCTTCCGCCTCTTCTTCTGTGGGCAGATACTCCGTCGCTGCCTGGTATAGCACTTCCTGCATTATTAGTTGTTCCAACACTTCTTCTTCGGATATTGGCATGCCCTGCGCTTCATATAGCTCTTGCATTTCTGCCACATCTTCCTGCATTATCTCTTCACCATTTACCGTGGCAGCAACATTGTTATCCGGCACATCATTGTTAACCGGTACATCATTGTCAGCCAGCGGGATGGTCAATACCAAGACCACCGCCACAACTGCTATAGCCACTATCCCCGCTATAACCTTTCCCTGCTTAAGCTTTGCACTCACTTCGTGTCACCCCCTTACTTAGTTTTTCCCTGCTCCGCTCCTGGCCATTCAAGGGCAGCATTGTGCAAATTCTAACAGTGACAAAACCCAAATGTAAAAAATCATGTTGACCTCAAATCGAAAACTGACTCCAACGGCCTGAAGGCTTTTCCTCAGGGCATTCTACAAGACGTCAGAGGCAGGAGATAGCCCTTATCATGTCCTGCTGGTCTGTGAGGTCACCGATTCCTGCAGGTCGAGGTACCAGATCAGCATCACCTCGTGAGCCAGGTGCGGTTCACTATACGCATACCGGTTGATCTCACCCAGTCGGCAACCCTGCCTGGCATAGAAACGACATGCCGGCACGTTGATGTTCTGGGTCTCGATTTTCATGTGCCTGCAGTTGTTTGTCCTCGACCATTCGACTGCTTCGACAAACAGTGCCGTTCCCACTCCAGAACGACGATGGGCGGGATGCACCCGGATGTCCCACAGGACAGACATGTCCTTCCTGCCGCGGAGCATGTGAACTTCAGGAGTATGGAAGGCGACGGTCGCTCCTCCGATCGAAACACCTTTGTCACGGGCAAGGAACAGGGCCCAGTTAGCGGTGTTGAACGTCTCAAGCCAGCGCATCGGTCCTTCACCCTTGCTCTCATCGTAGTCCTTCACGTAGGGCGGCATCACTTCTTCCTCGCGGAGGGCGATACCTCCCAGGCCCCCGTGGATCAGGTCTACGGATAGCCTGGACTTTACCTCGAAGACGATGGGCACCGTTGAGTAGGCCTCCAGCGATTCGGCGTTCACAGGCAGTGTTAGTATCTCCATCTCAGTCTCGTCTCCGGCCGCTCCTCAGCGGCACGAAGCGGTATCTTATCACTTGTTCGGTCGACCCGAGAAGCAGACGGCCGGCGTTCTGTCTCAATGTTGACAGTGCCCTGAGACAGGTGCCCGACCGACAACTCACGCCGTTGTCGACACACAGCCCGGCGCACCTGTGGGTGCAGGCGACACCCGTCGCTCAGGAGGAGCCGGTGCCGGACAGCTGCACTTCTCCGGTGCGTTCGAAGCTCCGAAAGGTGTCTCCGTATCGCCTGCTCAGCGAGTTCAGGGCTTGTCGTTCGAAACGAGCCACATAGTTGGCATTCCAGAGCAGCCTGCCTATTTGCAGCACTCCCGGATTTCCCTCCGGCCAATCAAGGACCCGCTCGTAGCCGGACCGAAACGCTGCCAGCAAAGGCTCATATCTCTCAGTGCCGACAGTCTCCAGAAGATCAAGCATACCCATGGCGATGTCGTGCAGCCTGTAGCCCCGGATCGTGTCCTCGAAGTCGAACGGACGCAGCCTGCCATGATCGAGCTTTATGTTTTCGTGCCAGAGATCGCAGTGGATGACCCGCAGATCGCTGCGGTTGAGGCCGGCATACTCCTTCTCAACCCATTGACGTGCAGAAAGGAACGCCCGCCTGTCATCTTCGCGAAAGGTCTCGATCATGCCATCGCCAAAGATCGCATCCGGCTCACCCCTCGACAGTAACGCCTCGAAGCGCTTTCTGGAGAAGTCGGCAGGCGGTTTCCAGGACTTGCCGTGTATATGCATCCGTGCAGACAGGTTGCCCATGCGCTCCAGGTTGGAGGGGTTCAGATAGTGTGCCAGAAGCCTCCCATCAACCCACGTCATCAAAGTCGCGTACCATGTGCTGGGAACCGAGGGGCTGCTCATCGGAAGGACTGCATCGCCATCGATGGAGCGGATGACGACCGGCGCCCCGATATCTGTGTCCGCGTTCAGCGCATCCAGCCACGCCGCCTCCGCCTGGAGATCCCCGAGTGTGCGCCACCCCGGATATGCCATCCTCAGTATGAAGCGGGCTCCGCTATCCGACTCGACCCTGTACAGCAGATTGGTGACGAAGCAGTGCATGCGCATACTGCGCACTTCGATGTCGTACCGGCGCAACGCCATGGCCGCAAGCTGGTTGAGACGCCGCAACTGGCCGCTCCTGGTCAAACTGGCGAAGCCTGGCGCTTTGTGTAAAGTCACCGCTGAGTGTCTCTCACCTGGTTGCCACCGTCTGACCCGTGCCCCCATTATACTGCCAGCACGAAGGCTATCATAGCCCGCTGCTGCGTACCGAACACGTGCTGTACAACCCGGGGACAACGAGCCGCAAGCCCGTAACCTGGTGCTCCACTGCATGACGCGGTCAGGACAGGCATGGCTCTCTGAGTAGAGGCGAACCTGCGAGATCGGGTCAGGGAGCATGAGCTCGAGTCTGCGGCACCACAGTCACAAGAATCGGCAGGTAACTCCTCCGCACATCCCGTCGGAAACCACAAGGGGCTGGGTGTTCCGGATTAGATGATCTCCCGTCTCATGATGTCGTCAGTCACACTTCATAGGTCTTTGTTGCCGGATCTGAACAGTGTGTGCTTTTGCTGCCCAAGCCGCACGCAATGGACCTATGTGACCTCCCTGGCGTTTCGGCTAACGTCTTTCGCCACCTGTGTGTTCGCAGAGATGAACCATAAGGGACACGGCTCGGGTTGAGGTATGCCTGACATCAGCCCAGTTGCTTATCGTAGCAATGGTACAGCACACGTCCCGTGCCACCTATTGACTCAGCGAGCTTTCGGGACCTGTTGTTGATCTCGTTTACATAATGGAAGGCTGCCTCTACGAGTCCATGCTCTTGGTATATGCGATAGAGGGTGACGGCAAGAGCTTGTCCTATTCCATTTCCCTGGTGCTCTGGTAGAACGCCGATGATAAGCAGTCCTGCCCTGCTGTAGCGTTCCTTGGCGACCGTAGACTTGCTACCCTGTACCACGCCAGATTCACTACTCAGTGACCGATAACTAGTGGTCCAGTCCGGGATCCCCCAACAGATGCCCACCGGTCTTCTCTCCAATCTGGCAATAAGCATCTGGCGGGGGTCCAGTAACTCCTTCAGTGGGTCGAATGTCTCGTGGATTTCCTCGCTGGTGTGGGGGTAAAACTCCCATTCTTCTTTCATAGCCTCGTTCAAGATCTGCCGGAATGTCTCCAGGTCTTCGTTCCAGCGTCTCTTGTTGATGGGGCGTACCAGAACTGCCTTGTTCTCGGCAGCCCGCTTAACCGCGGCCCGATACTTATCGGAGTAGAAATCCACGGTGTAACACCAAAGAGGGTAAGCCGGCTTGTAGCCGGCGTTGACAATATACTCTCTGTAGTAAGGAGGATGCCACCGAAGTGGGAACACCGGCTCCTCATCATAGGCTGTCGTACGGAGACCCGCGCCCAGGAGCGCTGCTCCGTTGCATGGAGCGATGACGCGCGTGACCCCCCGTTCTTTGAGCCACGTCTCCGCTTGCGCAAGCATCGCCTGTACCTGTGACTCGCTGTCGGGCGCTGCGGCGAAGTAGCCGACAAACCCGACCGCTTCATTCTTGGCCCTCTGGTATCGGTGGTTTATCAGGGCCGCGCATCTTGCCACGTCCTGTCCTTCTCTGGAGGCCGCAAAAAGCGTGTACTCCATTTCGCTGAAGAAGTCGGACTGCCCGGATAGGCGCTTGATCACATCCCAGTATGTGCCAGAGACGAACAGCGGATTTGAGCCAAGAAG
>SL_5KL_010_SEDDRAFT_10000166_pt1 | contig 39447 bp, 33 predicted proteins | sample SodLakKL_010_SED_FD_9118 | JGI IMG/M metagenome (IMG submission 9118)
CGCTCATGCCCAGCACATGGGGCTTGACCTCCCTGATGCACTCCACAAATTCATCGGCCTCAACATCGGTGCCGAGATCGGTAACCTCCAGGCCGCCGCTCTCCATCATCATACCTACCAGGTTCTTGCCGATATCGTGGAGGTCTCCCGCTACCGTTCCCAGTACCACTCTGCCGGCCTCTTCCATCTCTCCCTCGACAAGGAGAGGCTGCACTAGCTCCATACCGCCCTTCATGGCCTTGGCAGCCATCAGTACCTCGGGTACAAACATATCCCCGGCTTTAAATCTCTTGCCGACTACGTTCATGCCGTTTATTAAACCCTGATTGATAATCTCAGTCGGCTTGACTCCCTCATCAATTGCCTCCTGAGTTAACTCCACTACCTCTTCTCTATTACCTTTAATTACACTGTTGCTTAACTTTTCAAAATCTACCATTACTTTTTACCCTCCTTCTTTTTCTCGGCTCTTTCAGCCTCGCGAGCTTCTGCCCGTTCCAGAATTTCATCTATAGCCTGCTGCTTATCTTCTGGTAATTTCGGAGTTTCATGATTTTCTAAAATGTCATGGAGCTTCTCCTTTATTCTATCTGCCATTCTGGAACCATCAGCCTGAGTCTTCCAGCCGTCATGGCGCATTCTATTCATCAGGGTGGGGAACCAGGTCTGTTCTTTGAAATGCTCCATGGTGTGGTCTTCACCCAGGAAGTGACCTCCCGGTCCCACCTCTTTGACCACATCTACTGCCAGCGTTTCATCTGTTACCTCAATTCCTCGCATAAATCTTTTTACCATACCGATAATCTCATCATCCATCACCAGCTGCTCCAGTGAGCCGCACTGACCTGAACTGATATAACCGCAGTCATGAACCAGATTGGCACCTGATTGAGCAGCAGTCAGGATGCTCATAGCCGCTTCGGCGGCAGCCTGTTCATCAATGGTGTGAGAATCGGTACAGCCTGCAGTTCCAAATACTGGAATTCCCATATGGGTGGAAACCTGAGCAACTCCAGCCTGGAGAGCATTAAATTCCGGGCTGCCATAACTGTAGATTGTGGTATTCATATCCATGATGCCATAAACCCCACCCATAATTATCGGCTGCCCTCTTCTGATCAGCTGAGCCAGGGTGATTCCGGCAATGCTTTCGGCAATCCCCTGAACCAGAGTCCCGGCCAGGGTGGCGGGGGTGGTAGCGCCGGAGATCACACAGGGTGTATAGACAATGGGAATCTTCTTCCTGGCAGCCAGAATTACCTTCTCAATAGCCTCCCGGGAATGCAGCAGGGGAGAAGTCGGTTCGGAATAGAGAAAAAAGAAGGGCTTCTTCTGCAGTTCTTCCAGAGAACCGGCAATAACTGCTGCCATGTCTATCATGTCTTCATACTGCTCAATATCAAAACCCCAGTGCACAATGGGCATATTGGTATTCTCTATCATGGCTTTAAAAGCATGAATATCTGCAATATTATCGGTAACATCGGTGGGAGTTCCCAGATCCATTACATAATCAATATTTTCCAGAGCGTCACAAACCTTAGCCGCATTCCGGTTATCCTGAACTACCGGACGGCGGCGTTCTCCAGTATAGGGATCCCGGTGATAGGTGTTGGTCGGCCCCGGACCATAGTAAGTATTATTGTCATGGAGATCCAGGGCAGGGTTGCCTTCCTGGTCATACAGAACAATTTTGGAAGGAGCAGCATCAACAGCCCACTGGCTTAAGCCAATGGGAATTTTAACAAGCCCATCCTCTTCTTCATAACAGCCTGCTTCCTTTAAAATGCTGCGGGCTTCTTCAGAAAAAAGTTTGACTCCTGTTCTTTCCAGAACCTCCAGAGCCGCCAGATAGATCTCCCGGCACTCATCATCGGTCAAAGATTGAAAATATACCGAAGCATTAACCTTATTGCGGGCCCTTACATATTTGCTCATTATTAGTACCCCTCCTCAAACCTATTTATCTTCCAGAAGTTCAAAGGCAAGATCCTTGGCTGAGGCAGCATCCGGTGCCCAGCCGTCTGCTCCTATCTCATCGGCAAACTCCTTGGTAACCGGGGCTCCTCCCACAATTACCTTAACGTCATCTCTTAAACCCTCTTCCTCTAGGACCTCAATAACATCCTTCATCTCCAGCATGGTGGTGGTTAAAAGAGCGCTCATGCCCAGCACATGGGGCTTGACCTCCCTGATGCACTCCACAAATTCATCGGCCTCAACATCGGTGCCGAGATCGGTAACCTCCAGGCCGCCGCTCTCCATCATCATACCTACCAGGTTCTTGCCGATATCGTGGAGGTCTCCCGCTACCGTTCCCAGTACCACTCTGCCGGCCTCTTCCATCTCTCCCTCGACAAGGAGAGGCTGCACTAGCTCCATACCGCCCTTCATGGCCTTGGCAGCCATCAGTACCTCGGGTACAAACATATCCCCGGCTTTAAATCTCTTGCCGACTACGTTCATGCCGTTTATTAAACCCTGATTGATAATCTCAGTCGGCTTGACTCCCTCATCAATTGCCTCCTGAGTTAACTCCACTACCTCTTCTCTATTACCTTTAATTACACTGTTGCTTAACTTTTCAAAATCTACCATATTTTTTACCCTCCCAGAAAATTAATTAAGTTAATCATGATTATCAGGTGAACAAAATTTTTTCTTCACCGCTCCCAGAGAATGAAGAATAACTATCGCCTCTACAGATTATCTTTTTAAAATATAATATCTGTATCCTACTGCAACCATTAAATCTAATCTCTGCCTGTGATGATAAAATTCAGCAAATTATTTCTTCCGTCCCCCCTTCCCGGCCGAAATTTTGCCTTGATGGTAAATATCTAATATTTTGACAATTACCTGATCAAATCACAAAATACTGTTCTGCCCGGCCTGACAAACAAAACAGCACAAAATGATTCCGAGCACAAACTAATCATGATTTTTGGCCTGTACTCATTTAATTAGATATAAACCGGCAAATTCCTTTTTTTAATTGCCAATAAATTTAATTTTTTTCTCTATTTTTTGCAGCAGCTCTTCCAGACGCCGGTAGTGGCTGCCCTGCCAGTAAATTTTATCACAATCTGGGCAGCGGCTGAAATCCTGATAATATTTTCTGGTAAGAGGTTCCAGGCGTTCCAGGATATCCTTTTTAGCTACCTTTTCCAGAGTGGTATTGCACAGCGGGCAGCGCCTGATCTCGGGAATCCTTTCCAACAGTTCAAATCTTTCCAGCACCTCTTCCAGCTGATCAGCGGGAAAATCCGAGCGGATAAAATAGGCCAGTTTCACCTGACGCCGCCTCAGCAGTCCCCGGTCCCGGGTTAAAAGAATCCTGGAGGTCTCACTGGAAAGCCGGGCCAGCTCTGGATCGAGAAAATCATTGCGGTAGAGAGAATCAAATCCCAGCATCCTCAGATAGGAGGCCAGTTTTCCCAGATGGCTATCCAGCACAAATTTAATCTCTACCGGCAGCTCTGGAGTCAGGCTGTATTCGTCATCCAGTTTGAGGCTCCGCCAGACAGGATATATGCTGAGATAGTCACCGGAGTTAACAAGATAGCTAAAATCAACCGGCTCTCCCTCCAGCAAAATTAAATCTACAGCTGTATGGGGCACCCCCTGGGCTTCGATAATATCCCGGGTAGTCTGCCGCCCCCGGTATTGATAGGCAAAGCAGCTAGATATTCCAAAGAAATCGCAGGTAAGATGCTCTCCAGTTAAAAAATCCTTTAGCGGCCCATAAAATCTGAGATAGACTTTTTTCATGGTTTATTCTCACCTGTAGAACTAGCAGAGATATTCATTTACCCTCAGGGCAGCCTTAGCTCCCTCGGCAGCAGCAACAATAACCTGTTTATCTTTAATGCAGGTAACATCTCCAGCAGCCCAGATACCCTCCAGGCTGGTTTCATTGTTGTTATTGATTGAAATCTCACCCAGTTCATTAAATTCAATCTTATCTTCCAGATAATCGTTATTCGGGATCAGCCCAATTTCCACAAAAACTGCAGCAACCTTCAGATCCATCTGCTTGCCATTTTCAGCATGCTTCAGTGTCAGGCCCTCCACTTTATCCTGTCCGGCAATTTTGCTTACTCCTTGAGAGGTATAGACTTTGATGCTGTCATTTTCTCTGACTCTATCGGCCAGCACTCTATCTCCGGTGAGATGATCAAGAAACTCCACCAGATAGATCTCACAATCCAGCCGGGCTAAATCCAGTGCTGCTTCCAGTCCGGAATTACCGCCGCCGATAACAGCCACTCTTTCTCCAGCATAGAGATGACCATCACAGGTGGCACAGTAATGTACCCCCTGCCCGTTTAATTCCTTCTCCCCGGGAACATTTAATTTGCGATTGGTGGTCCCGCTGGCCGCAATCACAGTTCTGCCGCTTACCTCAATGCCGCTATTGGCCTGAAGGCGAAAGCCCTCTTCAGTCTTTTTCACCGCAGTAATCTCCTCTCCCAGCTCCAGCGTGACAGCATAATTACTAACATGGCGCCAGAAAGCCTCCATCATATCGGCTCCTTCAACCCCGGGGAGTCCCAGATAATTATCTATCTCACCTGTTTCCAGCATCTGTCCCCCCAGAGCCTTTGCCACTATCAGAATATCCAGCCCCTTCCGGGCTCCATAAAGAGCGGCATTTAATCCCGCCGGTCCGGCACCAACAATAACTAAATCCCAGTGTTTCTCATAGGCTTTAAGATCAGCAGCAAAACCAGCAATCTGATATAATTCTCCCGAATGTTTTTTATCCATCAGATCATCATAACCGCCAATATGTTGATCATTGATAAAGATCTGGGGCACTGTTTTAGCTCCCCCGGATCTTGCCTCCATTTCGGCCTTGACATCCTGGTCACCGATGTCGTATTCCCGGTAACTGTATCCCTTACTCTTAAAATAATTTTTGGCCTTCTGACAGTAGGGACACCACTCCAGGCTGTATATTTCAATTCTGGGATCCTGTGCTTCAGTCACAGCTTAGCTCCCTCCTTTTAAGTTGATTATCTCGGCCAGATAATTTCAGCTCAGACCGCCGGCTTCCTCAATTTATATTCTAACTCAAAGCTCAATTAATTACAACTGCAGTTGAAAGCCGGACAGCTGCTAATGCTGTCCGGCGGTTTAAATAAAAAGTGCTGAGATATTACTGACTTGGGTATATCAGTTAAATACAGGCTTAATTTAATATAATACACAGGCTACCTGCTGCCCCTCCGGTCCGGGACGGAGTTCTGGTTCAGGCTTCTCAGAAAACTCGATTTTTAAACTGGAGTCCTGCCACTGCCAGCTCTCAGCGGCCTTGATTAGAGATGAGTTCCAGTCATTGAGAATAACCTTAAGTCTCTCTTCCATTTTTTCTTTTTCACTGGCAGAACTCTCCTCCAGCTTGAGAATAATATTGCGCCCCTTAACCTCCATCTCTGAAATTATTTCCAGCTCCGGACTAATATTGAGATAATCAGGTCGGGTCTGCTCTCTAACAATAATTTTTTTAACATCCCGGCCTTCGAAGCCGCAGTCCGGGGTGGCCAGTTCACAGCGGGGATGGAAACGGCAGCCATTGGGAAGATCAATGGGATCAGGGATTTCTCCCCGGGGATCGACCCGTTCGCGACCCCGGTCGGGATCGGGGATCGGTACAGCCTTCAGCAGCATCCTGGTATAGGGATGGCAGGGGCTGGAAATCACTTCCTCGGTTTCACCAATCTCCATCACCCTGCCAAGATAGAGTATAGCAGTGCGATCACAGATATAACGAATCGTGGCCAGATCATGGGAGATATAGAGGATTGAAGCGCCCATTTCATCTCGAAGATTTTTCAATAGATTAAGGATTCCTGCCCGGACAGAAACATCCAGCATCGATACCGGTTCATCGGCTACAATAAAATCCGGCTCCAGCACTATGGCCCGGGCCAGGGCGACCCTCTGGCGCTGACCTCCGGAGAGCTGATGGGGAAATCGGTCGAGAAAATCCTCCGGCGGCCTGAGCTCAGCTCTATCTAAAGCCTGTTTAACTCTTTCCACCCGCTCAAAGAAGTTAGAACCAATTTCATGGATTTTTAAAGGCTCCATAATAGTCTGCAGCACTGTAAAGCGGGGATTTAGGGTTTCATAGGGGTCCTGAAAAACCATCTGGAGATTACTGCGAAACTTTTTCAGCTGCTTTTTGTCCAGTTCCGAAATGTTCTGCCCGAGATAAACAATTTTGCCTTCAGTAATATCCTGCAGCCGGGCTATCAGCTCTCCTAAGGTGCTTTTGCCGGAACCACTCTCTCCGGCCAGCCCCAGAATTTCACGATCCTTGATAGTAAAGCTGACTCCATCAACAGCCTTGAGGTTTCTCTTCTGCTTAAAAATAATCCCTTTAGCAGAGAGCTGAAAAACTTTTCGGGCTCCTTCAACCTCCAGAACCTTTTTATTCTGAGATTTTGCAGCTTTCTTTTCTTGAATAACTTCAACATCATCACCAAACCAGGTCTCCGGCAGTCGGGCCCGTTCCCGGAATTCTTCAACCCTGTCAGGAAAATGACAGCGGATGAAATGATCGGGAGCAACCTCTATTCTTTCCGGCAGCCTCTCACATTTGTCCTGAGAAAAAGGACAGCGCTCCCGAAAACGGCAGCCCTGAAGTTCTCCACCGAGATCGGGCGGAGAGCCGGGAATAGAAATCAGCTCATCAGCTGCAGCTTCCAGGGTGGGAAAGGCATTTATCAAACCCAGGGTATAGGGATGATAGGCCTGCTTGAATATTTCCCGGGTGGTCCCCTGCTCCATCAGGTGACCGGCATACATAACAGCCACCCGCTGACAGATCTCGGCCACCACGGATATATCATGAGTTACCAGAATAATTGAGGAGTCGATTTTCTGCTGCAGCTCAATGAACTGGCGCAGTATGCCATCCTGAACAACCACATCCAGAGCTGTAGTCGGTTCATCTGCTATAATTAAAGAAGGTTTTAAAGCCATAGCCATGGCTATTACCACCCTCTGTTTCATACCTCCGGATAACTGGTGGGGGTAGTCCTGCAGTCGGCTGGCCTCCAGCCCTACCAGAGAAAAAAGCTCCTCGGACTGTTCTAAAGCCTGCTTCCGGCTGATATCGACGTGGGTCTGAAAGGCCTCCACCATCTGATCACCAATAGAATAGACCGGATTCAAAGCATTCATAGCACTTTGAGTGACCATGGCCACTTCCTGCCAGCGCAGTTTATTCAATTCTTTATCAGAAAGCTGGACCAGGTCACGACCCTGAAAATTTATCTCCCCGCTGACAATTCCCCCGTTGGCAGGTAAAATTCGATTAATTGATTTAGCCAGGGTGGTTTTGCCGCAGCCTGATTCTCCTACCAGACCGAGATTTTCTCCCTGTTCCAGACTCAGGTTCACTCCATCAACAGCTTTAATTGCTCTGCCGTTCATACGGTAATGGGTCTTGAGATTCTTCAGGTTCAGGAGCACTCTCGTTACCTCCTCTCAGGCGGGGGTTGGTCCAGACTTCCACTGCTCGGGAAATTAGAAATACTGAAACCACTGTGGCCGAAATAAAGACTCCCGGGGGTATAATCCACCACCAGGCTGTCCGCCAGGCTCCGGAGAGCCGGGCTGCATGCAGAATGGTTCCCCAGCTGTAGACCCTTGGCGGTCCCAGGCCTAAAAAGCTTAGGGTGGCCTCGGCAGTTATCGCATAACCCATGGCAACTGCCAGCTGAAGAAAAGCCAGCGGCAGTACATTGGGAGCTATATGAACCAGCATAATTCTGAGATGACTGGCTCCTGATATCCGGGCAGCTTTGATAAAGGGCCTTTCCACCAGAGAAAGCACCTGAGAGCGGATCACCCGGGCATTGGTTCTCCAGGTCAAAAGACCGATAGCCAGAATTATGATCCAGAGCCCCGGTCCAAATATCAGCACCAGAACAATGGCAAAGGGTTCCAGCGGCATTCCATACATTATATCAACCACCCGCATGAGAAAACTATCGACCCCTCCCCGATAATAACCGGAGATAAGTCCCACAGTAAAGCCAAGCAAATTAACCATCAGAGCTGCAATGATACCGACCATCAGCGCTGTGCGGGAACCATAAATAACCTGGCTCCAGATATCCCTTCCCAGGTGAGTGGTGCCGAATAAATGCTCCCGGGAGGGAGGAGCCAGTTCATTTACATAGGGATCTACCCCGTAAATATAACCAGTTTCACCTACTGTGGTAATTCCGCGGTAACCCCGCCGGGTTATTCTATCATGGGTCTGCCAGTTCTCACCATCGTACTCCTGAATGGTGCCTCGATAGCCAACAGCATAGGCCTCTTCGGGACTGATAACAGCCACTCCTCTCAGCTCCCGGGAGGAATCACTGGACATGGCAAACCACTCACTGCCATCATAACCCATAATAGTTCCTCTTTCGCCGACAGCAAAGGCCAGCTCTTCACTAAAGTAATGCAGGCCATTCAGATCCCTGAAGGTTTCATCGGTGAAGCTTCTATACTGAGGATCGCTAAATTCTCCCTGCCGGTAATGAATAATAGTACCTCGAAATCCAACAATAATCGCGTCATCTTCCGCTATAAAGTTTATGTCTTTAAGGGTGCGGTTTGAACCGCTTTCCAGCCGCTGCCAGCTGTCATCCTGCCAGCTGAAAACTGCACCTTCTTCTCCGACAGCGTAGATAGTGCCTCCAGGAGAAACAGTCAGTCCATGGATATCAAGCTCCTCATCCAGGTGCCTTTCCTGCCAGCTATTATCCTGATAAAAGTAAACTCTTCCTCGCTCACCTGCTACTATAATCATCTCTTCTGAAACTGCAGCAGCAAAGAAGTCTATTTCCGCATCCACCTCTTCCTCCAGCCAGCTGTCATCTTCCTGCAGTCTGATGACAGAACCGCTTTCTGCTGCTGCTATCACCTGCTGACTGCCGATTACCAGCTCATTGATCGGTTTTTCGCCAATAATCCTATACTGCTGCCATTCACCGCCCGGGCTAAAGGCAATCAGACTGCCTTCAATTCTTTCATTCATTACAGCTGGATTGTGAGTTGCCAGCAGAGGAGCAAAGATAGCTATCAAAACAATAATTGAAAAAATGATGGCTCCTGCTATACCAAGAGGGTCTTGAAAGATGATTTTTACCGGTTCCAGGATAGCATTCAAAAAGGGTTTTAAATATTTTAATCTTTCTCTCAGTCCCTTTTTGGTGCCGGGGTTATTATTATTCATCTTATTTTTTACCCCCCTTGTAAACTACCCGGGGATCTAGATAGCTGTATATTACATCAGCCAGGAAATTCATAATGAGAACCAGTCCCGACATCATCATAAAAGCTCCCTGGGCCATGGGAAAATCACTGGTCCGCACGGCCTGAACAATCTCCCGTCCGAGACCAGGCCAGGAAAACACCACTTCAACCACAACCTGGCCCCCCACAGCTAGACCAATGGTAATCGCTGCCTGCGTCACCACCGGCAGCAGGGCATTGCGGGCCACATGGTGGTACATAATCCGGCGCTCACTTAATCCCTTGGCCTGACAGAGTTCTATAAAGTCTTCCCCCATAACTTCCAGCATGGTATTTCTCATAATTAGCATGGGAAGTCCCAGATAGTAAAGGGCAATGGTCATCATCGGCAGGAATAAATGCCAGAGATAATCCAGGGTAAAAATTTTATCAAAAAAATGAGCAGCTTCATAGGGCAGTGTCCTCATACCACTGGTAGGAAAAATATTAAACCAGATACCAAAAACCATGATAAAGATCATTCCGGTCCAGAACAGGGGAGCAGAACGCAGCACCAGCCCTCCGATAATACCGGCAAATTCAGATCTGCTGCCCCTTTTCCAGGAAAGAAATACCCCCAGCAGAGGACCGAGCAGATAGGAAACAATTATTGCAGGTATCATTAGAGCCAGAGTATTATAAAGCCGGTCCAGCAGTATTGGAAAAACCGGAGCTCTGTAATGAAAGGAAAGTCCCAGCTCACCCTGAACAAAATTGGTAAGGTAGGTAAAATACTGGCCCAGCAGAGGCTGGTCGAGTCCAAAGCGAGCTCTGACCATTGCCTGTTCTTCCGCCGATAGGCCTTCCATAACCAGAGCTGCAGTTGGATCAGGAAGAGCCAGTCTGAAGACGAAAAAAAGCATGGTAAGAATAATAAAATAGGATAGGAGCATCTGCAGGATGCGCCTGGTGACAAATTGACCTTTGCCCATCTAATTCACCTCAGCAATCAGATAATAAATAATTATTAATAATGACATTAAAACGGAAAAATGGGGGGAACTATCCCCCCATTTTTTACCTCTCTTACTTAACAGCTTATGACAATCAAAAAACTGTTAGATTGCTTTGCAACAGTTAGGGGAGTCCAGTAGATCTTAATCTTCCGGGAAGTGCAGGACGCCATCTTCCAGGTAATAACCTGCCTCCTCCAGAAGTTCCCGGGCTTTATCGAGGTCATACTCAAACCTTTCAACATCGGGATTATGCCAGAAGGGATTGGCAGGAGAAATAACCGATGTTCCCGGCTCTCCCAGACCATCAAGCAGAACATCCACAAAGGTATCCTTGGGAATAGCATGAGCAATCGCCCGGCGGAAATCTACATCATCAAAGGGCTCAATTCTTAAATTATAGGTCATATGGTAATAGCCATGGTCCGCAACGCTAACAACTTCCAGGTGATCCTCTTCTTCAGCAGGTTCGATATGGCCTGGCTCCAATCTCCAGGCATTCATATCTACCTCTTCAGTAATAAGACCGGTAAAGACTCCCTCGGCATCGGCATAGATGATATAGTCAATTCCGTCAATATCTATATCATCAGCAGCAAAGTGATCTTCAAAGGTTGAAAGACTCTTATACTCTCCGGCATCGAAGGATTCAAACTTCATAGGTCCGCTGCCGATTGTCGGTATTTCGTCGGGACCCAGGTCCTCGGCTACTTCAATATCAGCCCAGAGATGTTCGGGCAGAATAGGAATCTGACTCATGGTTACAGTGATGAAATTGGATACCGGTGTTTCGAGATGAAAGTGCAGGGTCCTGTCATCTATAACTTCTACATAATCAAGCGGCTGATAGAAGGGACGGAAATAGGCAAAGTCCTGATCCATATAATAGTGATAGGAAAACTTCACGTCTTCTACAGTTACGGGCTCACCATCATGAAAGTACATGCCCTCTCTCAGGACTACTTCAATGGTATCTTCATCGATGGCTTCAAAGGATTCTGCTGCCCAGGGTTCAGGTTCTACATCTGGTGTTAGACGGACCAGTTTGTCATAATAAAGCCTCATAAATTTCCAGCCCCAAACGGTGGTAGAATCCAGAGGATTAATGTTATCTGGCTCCTGACTGGTTCCGATGGTCACCACCCTATCATCGGTTAGAGGGGTAACATCAAAGGGCAGCCATTCAGTATAAATTCCCTCACCGGCCATGGGCTGAAATCCTTCAAATTTATTGCGGTTAAAGGCCAGCACCTCATCCCGGTAGAAAAGAACATTAACCGGCTGCTCGGAAACTGCGATTTCCTGAATCTCATGAACCATTTCCCGGCGCCGATCGACATCAAATTCCACCTCCTGCTGGGCAAATAATTCATCCACCCGCTCATTAACATAGCCGCCGGGGTTATTGCCGCCGGGGTCAGTCTGACCGGAGTGCAGAGTACCCAGGAAATGCTGGGGATCAAGGCGCTCAACCCTTCCGGACCAGCCGGCTATGGCTATCTCAAAATCCTGCTCATTATAAAAATTATCAATTAAAGTACTGAATTCAGTCGGCTGGACATCAATCTGAATTCCCAGTTCGGCGAAATTCTCCTGAATTAAAAAAGCAGCCTCATACCTGATGGGATCATAGCCCTCGGTGGTTGTCATCATTTCAAATTCCGGCAGCGGCTCGGCCCCTGCAGTCAGGCTTAGACCCAAAATCAGCATCGGCAGCATCAATAAGATTACTATTTTTCTACTCATCTGCTCAACCTCCATTTTTTAGTTTGGTGCTATGTTAGCTTATTAACTAAAATTATATTACAAAAAACGATATATTTCAAGCAATATATTTTGGGAAAAATCACTTCTTCTTACCGGCAGACCGGTAAATCCATGTGCAAAGTTGCACACATTTCGAGGTTAGAGGTCTCTCTGCTGCTATACCATAGGTTTTTATATTACTCAAAAGCTAATTTTAGTTCCGGCAGAAAAATTAGCTGAAACACTATCAGTTAAATGAAGGAATAATCTAACTTATCCAGAATTATACCTTTGAGTAAATTTTTTATAATTAAATTAAAAAGGAGTGAAAACAGATGGATCATTTTGGTATTATTTCAATAATACCGCCTCTGCTGGCTATTGTCCTGGCGATCATCTCAAAACGGGTGGTCATGTCACTATTTCTCGGGATAGTAGCCGGGCTGGCCTTCTACACCGGGAGTCTGGGAGGGACTCTGATTGAACTGGGAGAAGTGCTGACAGCCAACCTCAGCGATGACTGGAATGCCAGAGTACTGATCTTTACCTGTCTTTTAGGAAGCATGGTGGGAATCATGTACAGTTCAGGCGGCTCTAAAGCCTTTGGAGACTGGGCAGCCAGCAAGATTCAATCCCGCAAGCAGGCTCAGGTTTCAACCTGGGTTCTGGGTTTAATAATTTTCTTCGATGATTACTTTAATACTCTGACTGTTGGATCTGTTATGCGTAATATAACCGATAAGTTTAAAATTTCGCGGGAAAAGCTGGCCTATATCGTTGACTCTACAGCAGCACCGGTGGCCATTATTGTTCCACTTTCTTCCTGGATTGCCTATGCCATGTCACTCTATGTAGCAGAATTTGAAAGGCTGGAAGTGGAAATAGCTCCCTTTGAAATGTTTCTGGAAACTATCCCCTATAACTTCTATGCTCTGCTGGCTATTATTATGGTTTTCGTTATCGCCATTACCAATCTGGAGTTTGGTCCGATGGCCAGTGCTGAAAAGAGAGCTCTGGAAAAGGGTGAGCTCTTTGCCGAAGAATCCAAGGATGAAATCCCCGGTCAGGATATAACTGACCTCTCCATCTCCGAAAGAGGCAGAGTATCTGATCTACTGCTGCCGATTATAACTCTAATTGCAGTGACAATTATTGCCATGCTCTACACCGGCGGATATTTTGATAACGGCATCAGCTTCAGGGAGGCAATAGGTGACTCTGATGTGGCCACGGCCCTGCTCTATGCTACTCTGCTGGGCAACCTGGTGGGTATTATCTGGTATACCACCCGCAGGGTTCTCTCCATCTCAGAAGCTATGGAAGCCTTCATTCAGGGTATTAAAGCCATGGTTCCAGCCCTCACTATTCTGCTGCTGGCCTGGTCAATCGGTGATGTGGCAGGAATGCTGGGAACCGGCGAGTATGTTTCCGGTATTGTCAGCGAAACTCTGCCGCTCTGGAGCATCCCGGTTGCTATTTTCCTGGTTTCAGCCTTTATGGCCTTTGCCACCGGTACCTCCTGGGGAACCTTTGCTATCATGATGCCAATCGGGGTGCCATTGGCAGTTACTCTGGGTATAAATCCTGCTATGTGTATTGCCGCTGTGCTGGGAGGCTCAATCTTTGGCGACCACTCCTCACCTATCTCTGATACTACGGTGCTCTCTTCAACAGGCGCAGCCTGCAATCACATTGACCATGTCAATACCCAGCTGCCCTACGCTATCCTGGCGGCCATTGTAGCAGCTATCGGCTATATCCTGGCGGCCATAATGGATACGGCTGTTCTGCCGTTGATAATCAGTATAGCTCTATTAACTGCTGCTCTCTATATCCTCCATGCTCGAGGCGAAAGAGTTGATGCTTCCAGGCATATGGATGCTTAATATAACTTCATTAAACTAATGGCCCAAAAAAATAAATAAACAGAAGCAAAAAGCCCCGCCCTTTTCCGGATAAATCATTCGCAGACTCCGGTATAGGGGCGGGGTTTTAAGCTTAATCTTACTTTAGCTTTATTAATTAAAGATCAGCAATGTTTCTGAGAACATCTCCAGGCAGAATTAACCCAGAGCACTTTCAGCTGCTGCTTCTGCCTCATCTGCTTCGGTCCACTCTGAAAAACCAATACCCAGATAACCGTATCCTATCGATATCAGAGGAGCCAGCCAGAGAAAGAAAGCAAAGGGAGCATAGATAAAGGGATTTACTCCCAAAACGCCATACATAAAGGCTCCACAGGTAGTCCAGGGTATTAATGGCGAGGTCAGGGTGCCTGCTGATTCAACAATCCGGGAAAGGTTTTTGGGATGAGCCCCCACCTCTTTAAAGGCCTGGTTAAACATTCTGGCAGGAAGTATAATAGCCAGATACTGATCAGCAGTTGTGATATTAACAAAAACAGCAATAATATGAGTTACCAGAGAAATCTGTCCATAGGTTTGAGCTTTTTCCAGAACTTTTTTAAGGATAGTAGCCAGAAAACCACAGCTCTCCAGCAAACCACCCAGTGACAGCGCAATCATAGCAAGAGAAATAGTCCACATCATTCCGTCCAAACCTCCGGCTGTTAGCAGATCATCTACTACTTCCACCCCGGTATTTAGACCGTAGCCATAATGCATTGAACCGATAATGTCAGCCAGAGATGCTCCCTGAACCAGAACTGCAGTTAGGCCTCCCAGGATAACACCACCGATTAATGCCGGAAGTGGGGGAATTTTCTTTACAATCATAATAATGACAAGCAATGGTACAACCAATAGAATAGGATGAACCCAGAAATTATCTGATATTGTCATTGTGATTTCCTCAATACCGGCTGTATCAATTACCTGACCGGCAAACTGCATCCCAATTACAGCATAGACAATCAGGGCAACTATAAAGCTGGGAATTGTTACCCATAACATATGCCTGACATGTTCAAAGACATCTGTATCGCTCACTGAACCTGCAGCTAAATTGGTAGCATCGGAAAGCGGTGATAGTTTATCACCCAGATAGGATCCTGAAACCACCGAACCTGCCACCAGACCGGGTGAGATACCCAAACCGGTGCCGATGCCTATTAGAGCAACTCCGACTGTCCCTGCTGTTGTCCAGGAGCTGCCAAGTACCAGTGAAACAATCCCGGCCATCACAGCTGAGGCCACCAGAAAAATCTGGGGTGTTAAAATCTGCAATCCATAATATATCATAGTGGGAACAACCCCGCTATGAATCCAGGAGCCAATTAGAAGACCGACAGTCATTAGAATTAAAAGAGCTTTCATACCTGTCATGACACCATTGGCCAGCCCTTCTTCCATTACTTCCCAGCTGATTCCAATTTTATAGGCTATCAGCGCTGTAAAAGCAATTGCAGCTATTAGCGGAATCGGGGATCAACTTCCAAAACTATTATACCTGCTCCCAGGGCAATAATTAAAAATACAACTGGAATCATTGACTCCATCAGGCTAGGCATTCTGGGAAGATCCTGGTATAAAGTTTTCCTTTTCTTATCTTCTTTCATTTAACTTCCTCCTAGTTAATTTTATAAATCATACTGCATAATATGTATCTCCTTATCCCGGTAAAGTGCTGCTTCTCTGAGCTGCCAGCCAATTTTCAGGTAGAATTCCTTTGCTTCCCTGGTAAATAGATAAAAGCGATCCAGGCCAAGCAGCCTGACTTCTGCCGTTACTCTCTCCACCAATTTTGTAGCTATCCCTCGATTCCGGTACTCAGAGGGAACAAAGACATCGGCCAGCCAGGGAGTAAGCTCTGGCCTGATCGGCAAATCATCTGCAATTAACGAGGCAGTACCTCTCGCCTCTCCTCCCCTCAAAGCCACAAAAGCAGTGGGAACCTGTCTTTTATTCAATCTGCCAGCCAGATCCCTCTCCCATTTTTCCCGACCGCTATCAGGATAATAGCAGCCCCAGTAATCATAGAGCCAGCTGCTGATTTCCGGGAGATATTCCTGACAATCAACCAGATACTCGATCTTCATCAGCAATCTTCCTCTCAGTCTGTCATCTGCAAAATCAAATCAATTCTGTTAATTTAGCCTTTTCTCTGAAAATAAACCTGGATAAATTGAGGGCAGGCCCGGAATAGTCCGAACCTGCCGGCCAGTTTAGTCTGATTACAGGCCATATTTTTCCACTGAATTAATTTTGATATCCAGAACTTCAGCTATATTGGCCTTGGCCTGGAGATTAACTTCTTCCTGGACCGAGGGTCTGATCCGGCCCAGCCCCAGCTTGCGCCTAATTTTATCCATTTTTATATTATCAGATAGATCTTCCACTGAAACTTCAAGTTTATCAGCAACGTATTCTTTAGCCTCTCCCAGACGCATTGCTTTTGCCATTTGCATTCGCATTACCAGGTCTCCGGCAGTGCGCATTCCGCCCATGGCAGTCGACAATCCGTGGGTAGAAACTGTGGCGAAGGGATCGCCGGTACCTACCTACAAGCCATCCATCTTGCCAATTTCAGCCATGGCCACCGAGGTTCGGGTGGTGGCATCGATCGGCGGCACCTCGCTCATGGGAACTCCTCCTACCCCCATACCAACATTGGCGTGAATGGGAATGCTGGAGGCTTCCCGGCAGGCTTTATAGAGGGTTAGAGAACGGGCCAGATTCCAGGGGCAGGATTTATTGACTTCGACATTAACAACCGGACCAAATATCGTAACACCGGCCTTCTCGGCCAGCTGAACCTGCTCATGGGGATAAAGTCCGGCCAGATTTACCCCCTTATATTCCAGGTCACCGTGCATTCCCAGGATAAATTCGCTGGACATCCCCATCTCAATACAGATATCGGGATACATCTCTCTCAATTTTTCAGCTGCCTTCAGCGAGGCCAGAAAATCCCCCTCACCGGCCGAACCAACTGTATCAAAGTTAATTCCATCGGCACCAACTTCATGCATCTTGCGGCTGACAAAGACCATATCCTTAACCCCCATCTCCACCGTTTTTTCAATTGCACGGCGGGCTTTGGGGATATCGCCCTCCTCCATCATCACCGTCGAGGGGTTGGGTTGTGAGCCTACCGGTTCATAATAGAGAGAAAGGTTAGGCATGGCACCATAAAACATGGGAACAACCGTAACCTGCAGGGCCTGCTTAAACTCAATCTGCTCGCTGTCAACTATCGGTTTGATGGGTTTGAAGCTGTAATCCACATGGGCAAATTCTGCGCTGTCGGTGCATAATACCCGTTCAAAGATCTGGGCATCAACTATTCTGCCCAGCGAAATATCAAGCCGTTTAAGTTTGATCGATCCACCGTCAAAGGTCGTGACCAGTTCCTTTCCCCGCTCAATCCCGATGAACTTAGCTGGAATACAGTGCAGCTCTACCAGGCGTTCAATCTCATCCGGTGCCAGGGGATCAACTCCCCCGTTTTCAACGGCAGCCTCCACCCCCTTTTCAATATCAGACTGTATTTCTTCCCGGCTCATCTCAATCGATTTGCCGCTGCCCATTCTTGTCTTGAACAAATATATCGACTCCTTTCTCTGATTTTATTTTTTTACTGCAAATACCAGGAAATTTCACCGACCATAAACCAGATAGAGATAAAACAGCTAAAAAATATGCTTCTACAGGATGTCTCTGCATCCTTTTAAGCCCTATTCTCAGCTGCTATCTTCCTGGTACTTACCAGCTTATTATTTTTCTCCAGCTGCTACAATCTCACTTAATCTCTGCTGAACATCCCGGTCCAGGGGCTCTGATTGATAATCCTGTAAAATCTCCCGGGCTCTTTTCCCGGCTCGAGTGGCAGCATCCTCTCCCGCTGATTTTTCCCAGCTGTCCCGGACCTGACGGTTAAAGAAATCCGAGCGGGCCTGCTCCCGGTGCATATGATCTATGGTGTGCTGTTCTGCCAAAAAGTGCCCCCCGGGCCCTACTTTCTTAAATAGGTCCACTGCCAGAGATATATCCGAGATCTCGATGCCCTTAAGAGCTCTCCTGATCATCCTGATCGTTTCATTATCCAGCAGAAGCTGGGTATAGCTGAAGGTGTTACCGGAGTCCAGCATCCCGGGACCGTAGATCAGATTAGCACCTGCCAGAGCTGGCAGCAGGCTGGTAAGATCCTTCTCCTGACCGGCCTGAAGGTCAGATAGCTTGCTGTCAGCCTATCCTCCCGCCAGATAGGAAGGCAGCTTATAATATCGGGCAATCCGGGCCAGTGCTGCGCTGCAGAGGGCCAGCTCCGGAGAACCGACTGCTGCAATGTTCTCCTTAACATCGTACATTGTAGTTGAGCTGCCGTACATTACCGGAGCGCCCTCCTCAACCAGCTGGGCCAGGGTTAAACCTGCCAGCACTTCGGCATTATGACCCACCAGAGTTCCAGCCAGGGTAACAGGAGAGGTAGCTCCTGCCATAGCAGCAGGAAGAATGGTAACCGGTACTCCAGCCTCAGCACAATCCATAATCACCTGAGCTCCCTCAGCCATGAGCTGAAGAGGGCTCTGCGGACAGACATCAGCCGATATTATTGGCCGGCGGCGCAGCTCCTCTTTACCACCTGCTACAGCTGCTCCCATGGCAATACATTCCCTGGAATTTTTTCCACTAAATCCATGACAGTGTTTGCTGGTATTGTTAAGATAGGCTTCGGTAGCGTGAAGATACACGGCATCCTCGGGGCAGTCCCGTGCAGTCACTGCCAGAGAGTAAACATCAATATCCGATAGGTAATCTACTATCCTGGCTGTATCTGCCACATCCTTCTTAGTGGTTTTTCTAAGTTCACCATTAACCGGATCAACGATATTAATCCCCGAACCAAAGTTGGTAAAATAGACATTGTTACCGCCTACTGCTACATCATATTCTGGATTTCTGCCGGCCAGCAGAATCTGCTCTGGAGCTGCTTGAATAGCATTATCTACCAGGTGATGGGGAAATTTGACAATTTCCCGGTTGTTGTCAACTTCTGCCCCGGATTCCTGCAAAATCTCTCGGGCTTTCTTCGAGGTTATCTTCAGACCGGTTTCCCGGAGAACCTCAAGAGTAGCCCGATGGATTTCAGCCATTTCACTTTCCGAGAGAATTTCAAAGCTGAGCCCTTCCAGCCTTAAAGAACCGGCCTTAATACTTCTATTGGTCATAGCAATCACCTCCTTTTCAAAGTTGTTAAGTATATATATCCTTTAGAGAGATATTAACTCAATCTTTAGATTCCCTCCTGTCCCAGCAAAAAATCTACTGCAGACTGAGATCTGATACCCTTACTCCTCGGGCAGCTCACCCAGGTTATATTCTCTTTTAATTTTAGACAGCGCCCGGGATAATCTCTGCTGTTTCTCCTCAGCCAGTGGATTAGCTGGTTGAGAAGAAATTAGTTCAGCTGTAATCTCCCTGGCTCTGGAGAAGATTGAACTTCTCCCCTGACTTGACCACTCGCTCCGGGAACTTCGGTCGATAACCTCTCCAGGAAAATAGCTTTCCTGGCGGAAAAACTTTAGAGTATGCTCGCTGCTGAGATAATCTCCTCCAGGACCAAGTTCCGAAATTAAAAAAGCAGCCAGTCTCTCTTCATCGACCTCAATTCCCCTCCTCAGCCTCTGATTCATCCCGCAAATTTCATTATCGATGACCAGCTTCTCCAGACTGAAGGTATCAACAAAATCAAGAATCCCCGGGCCTGAAATCAAATCTATTCCGGCCAGACTGGCAATGGTTCCGCTGATTGCCGTTTCCAGACCGGCCTGAGCATCGACTATTTTGGCATCGCTTAAACAGGCAAAGGTCTGGGTGGGAAGTTTCAGATATCTGCCGAGTTGAGAAGCGCCGGCCCCGATCATCGAAGCCTCCACAGCGCTCATTGGAGTGGTCCCGGTCTTCATATCGAAATTAACCGGAGCTCCACCATAGATCACTGCTGCCCCCGGGTTGACTGCCTGGGCCAGAACCAGCCCGCTCAAAATCTCTGCAGTATGAAGCAGAACCGAACCGGCCAGGGTAACCGGAGAGGCCGCCCCGGGCATAGGCAGAGATATCAGCTCTAGTGGAAGTCCTAAGCGAGCACAGTCAATTATATTGTGAGAACTAATTTCACTCCATTTCAAGGGTGGAGAGGGACAGACATCAAAAACAGCTCTGGGCTTCTTCCGCAGCTCCTCCTCTCCCCCGGAGACTGAAGCCAGAAGCTGCTGCATATCCTCTATCCCCCTTCGGCTGAAGGCCCCGGTGATGATAGGCTTGGAGGAGTTTTTCAACAGCAGGTAGAGTCGATAGCAGTCCCCTACCCTATCGGGAACATCATCCAGCACCACAGCGCTGGACTGCAGTGTAATATTTGCCAGGCTGTCATTCAAACGGGAAATCCTCCCCAGATCCTCTGCCCGGGCTCTTCTCAGGGTTGCACCATCGGATTCCAGAATATTCAGGGCAGCAGAGCCTGGGACAAAATGACTCTGATCTTCTCCAATAACAAGGCTTTCTTTACCTTCCCGATCATAAAGCATGATCCGGGAAGGAGCAGTCTTTAGGGCCTCTCTGACCATTTCAGGAGGAAATCTTGCAGTTCGGGTGGAGTAATTGATATCAGCTCCTCCCTGCTGCAGGATATCCAGAGCCCTGGAGCAGTAAAATTTTACTCCAGTCTCCTCCAAAATTTTTAAGGCCCGGTGATAGATCTCCTCTACCGCCTCTGAACTTAAAAATTTCAAGCCGGGCATTATATTACGGATACCCTCATTCTTGGTCATGATTTTATTCCTCCTCCAGGTGCTGGAATTGATAATTCTAGACTCTTTAATGTAATATGAGTTCTCCCGAAAAAAGAATTTTCCTGATTTAGCTTTGCTGAATCAGGGGCATCTTTTCAAACAAAGGTTTTCAGCTCTTCAGCAAGAGAAAAATTGGCAGCAGTTTTCTCTTTAATCTCCTCAAGAGACGAATCTTCAGCTATTTCCTCCAGCAACAGACCCTGATCGGTCACCCTGAATACCGCCATCTCAGTTACAATCAGATCAACCTCGCCTTTAGCAGTTAGGGGCAGAGTGCATTCCGGGAGAATTTTAGACTGATCTTTCCTGGTAGTGTGAGTGGTAGCAACAATAACCCGGCGGGCTCCCACCGTTAAATCCATGGCTCCCCCCATCCCCGGAACAAGCTTGCCGGGGATTTTCCAGTTGGCCAGATTTCCCTGCTGATCCACCTGCAGTGCTCCCAGCACAGTAGCATCAAGATGACCGCCCCGTATGATGGCAAAGGAGGTAGCCGAATCAAAGAATGCCCCTCCGGTTTTTATAGTTACCGGTTCACTGCCGGCATTAACCAGATCCGGATCCTCCTCCCCCTTAGGGGGACGGGGGCCCATTCCCACAAAGCCATTTTCAGACTGGAATATCACCCTAACATTATCGGGTATATAGTCAGCTACCATGGTTGGCATACCTATTCCCAGATTAACCAGATCTCCATCCTCAAGTTCCTGAGCAATACGCCTGGCAATTCTCTCTCTGATTTCAGACACTGGTTCACTCCTCCTCTCCATTCTGCAAAATATAGTCGACAAAAATTCCCGGAGTCACAACCTGGTTGGGGTCAATTTCTCCTGCGGGAACGATCTCTTCCGCCTCCACCACAACCCTGTCACAGGCCATAGCCATTACCGGATTGAAATTTCTGGCAGCATGTCTATAGAGCAGATTGCCAGCGCTATCGGCCTTCCAGGCCTTAATGAGGGCCAGGTCGGCTCGCAGTGGTTTGGCCAGCAGATACTCTCTGCCCTCTACCTCAATAATCCGGCTGTCATCAGCCACCGGGGTCCCTATTCCGGTAGGGGTTAAAACCCCGCCCAATCCGGCTCCCCCTGCTCTGATCTGCTCTACCAGCGTCCCCTGGGGAACAAGTTCAACCTCCAGGTCACCACTGTTCATCTGCCTGCCGGTTTCTTTGTTGGTGCCGATGTGAGAAGCTATAACCCTGCTCAATCTCTTTTCCACCACCAGCTGACCTGCTTTTTGATCATCGAAACCGGTATCATTTCCGATCAGAGTAAGGTTTCTGACTCCGCTTTCCAGCAGCAGATCTATCAGTTTGTGGGGCGAGCCGCATTCTATAAAACCGCCAATCATGAGCCGCTGGTCATCAGCAAATAACCCTTTAACCTTCTCTTTGTCAACAATTTTGTCCATAATCGATCCTCCTTAAGAAAACATTCCAGATCCTTCAGTTTTATCAAGTTTGCTCGCTCTTTGCTTAATTAGCTCTCAGATTTATCTCCAAATTATAGTTGAAATCCTCAGTTGGTATACATTCTTTCAAAAATTTCTCTCAGCTGGGCATTTTCCCGTATAATTTCTAGAGAAATTTTATCATGATCTCTGGTATAGCCATTACCGATGATCATCTCGACATCCCGGCCGACTCCTTCTGCACCCAGGGCTGCTTTGGTAAAGCTGGTAGCCATGCTAAAAAAGTAAATTTTGCCACCTTCAGCGCAGGGCAGAATAGAGGCCATCTCGGTGTTATTGATATTGACACAATTTATTACCACATCAGCCAGGTGGTCTCTGGTTAATTCTTTGACCTGATCATAAACTTCCAGGGGATTGGTAGCATCAGCCTGAATAATATCATCAGCCAGGCCCAGCTCTCTGATCCGTGCAGTGCTGGCATCGCTGTGACCCATACCGATTACCTGACCGGTAACTCCGGCCCGCTTGCGGGCTTCATGCAGACAGAGCATGCCGGATTTTCCACCGGCTCCAATTATCAGCACCCGATCCCCGGGCCTGACCAGTCTGGCTGTCTGGGCAGCTGCTCCGGCAACATCAAGAACGGCCAGTGCCAGAGTCTCAGACATATCTTGAGGAAGTCTGGCATAAATGCCGCTTTCAAAGAGAATGGCCCGACCCTCAATATCAACCTGATCAATCTCCGGTCTGATATCTTTAATTTTATCAATCCTGAGAGGAGTGAGGGATAGCGAGACCAGAGTGGCAATTTTATCTCCCACTTCAATTTCCCTGTCCTGCAGGGCCGGACCTATTTCAGCCACTCTGCCTATCAGCATTCCTCCGGAGCCAGTTACCGGGTTATGATGTTTGCCTCGCTGGGCCACAATTTCCTTCATCCGCTTTTTTATCTTTTCCAGATCCCCGCCGGCTTCTTCCTTAAGCTGGGTAAAGCTGGCGGAATCAATATTAAGGGTCTCCACCTCGATTAAAATTTCATTGTGATAGATTTCCATGGTGTTATCAATTTTTTCTGCCGGCTGGGGCAGAACTCCCTTTGGTTCCAGTACTCGATGCACCCCGAATTTGTTTCCCTGCTTCATTTTTAAACCCCCTAAGATATATTCGTATTGTCAATAATATTAGCCTTACCATGCGTCAAACCCTGATATTACAGGGGTTTTTAGTGTAAAAACTTGCCACCCCCCTCAGTTTAGTGTATATTTAGGTTGTTCACTGACCAAAATATTACCAAAACAAAGAAAGGTGGCAAGACTTATGACTAAAATAATGACTCAAATAATTAGAACGCTACTGGTCTACATAAAATTTCAGGAAAATATCATTATTTCTCTTTTCGTCCTCTTAACCGGCAGGAACGTCTTTCCTAAATCCGATGTGCCCATCAGCAAGAAATACAGAAAACTACAAATAGATTCTCTCCCGATCATTGAAGTCTTGAAGAAGTTCGATTATCAAGATCTATTGGATGATTACTATCAGGAAAAGGGCAGAGAGCTTAAACCTATTAACCGCCGCTCAAGTAGCTCTCCTCCTAAATCTTTAACCTGTCCACGCTGCAGCGCTCCCGGTGAATACCTTTATGACAACACCGGCGGCAGAGGTCAGTACCATTGCAAAGTCTGCAAGCTTCTCTTTAACAGCAAGAGCAGATCAACTCAAAAAAAATTAAACTATTTCCTTATTAAGATCAGGCTAAACCCAGAATCTCCCGGGCTTCATCCGGACTGGCCACCTCCCGGTTGACCTCATCGGCCAGCCGAACAATTCTGGCCACCAGCTGGGCATTGCTCTCGGCCAGCTCACCCTTGCGGTAAAAGATATTATCCTCAAAACCAACCCTGATATGGCCCCCCATTACCAGGGCATGGCAGGCCAGCGGCAGCTCATGAGGTCCAATTCCTGCCACCGTCCAGGTTGCTCCTTCCGGCAGGTTATCAACCATGGCCAGCAGATTCCTGAAAGAGCCGGGCATCGCTCCGGGAACTCCCAGCACCAGATCAAAATGAAGATGTCCGGTAATCAGCTCCTCCCGGCAGAGCTTGAGGGCATTATAGATATGTCCGATTTCAAAGCATTCCAGCTCCGGCATCACCCCGTATTTGTTCATCTCCCGGACAAAATTCCGCATCAGCGGCAGGTCATTGACGAAGATCTCCTCACCAAAATTGGTGGTTCCGCAGTCCAGGGTGGCCATCTCCGGCTCCAGATAGACCGGCTGAATTCTCTCCTGCCAGCTCATGCCGGCAGCCCCGCCGGTTGAGGGCTGGATGATGGCGGTAACACCCTCCCGCTCCATCGCCTTAATCGCCCGGGCAAAGGTCTCCTGATCCTGGGTGGGTTCACCACTTTCATCCCGGACATGGAGATGGATTATCGAAGCCCCGGCCTCTTCCGCTTCCTTTGCCGCCCGGGCCAGTTCCTCTGCCGTCAGGGGCAGGTTGGGATTATGCTCCCGGGTCACCTCAGCTCCACAGATAGCCGCTGTGATTATAAGTTTTTCCATGATTAATCCCCCTCCCTGCGCTGTCGTTCCTCAGGAACGACACAGGTTCCCGATGCCCGGCAGACCAGTTCCGGTTCCTCCAGCACCTCGGCGGCAGAGTCATGCTCTGCCTCCCTGAGGGGAGCGATTACTTTATGGGCGGTAAACTCCATCTTCCGGGAGGTATTACCCCGGGAGGTTATCCTGCCCCTTGCTTCGATATAATCACCGGCATAAACCGGGGCGGTAAACTCCACCTCATCATAGGCTACAAAGAGCCCCTCATCACCATCACTGCGGATTAAAAGCTCGGTAGCCAGATCACCAAAGAGTTCCAGCATCCTAGCCCCATCGACCAGGTTGCCGGCGTAGTGAGCATCTGCAGTACTCATTCTCAGTCGGATCAGTGCCTCAGTCATTAACATCACTCTCCTTTAGTTTTACTCTTCAGCCAGCTTCTGGGCCAGATAGGAAGCCACCTCAGGGGGTGTTGTTCCCGGTCCAAAGCCGGCATCAAAGCCCAGCTCCAGGGCCAGTTCATGGCTCAACCTCGGCCCTCCCACCACCAGCAGAAATTCATCCCTGATACCTTCTGCCTCCAGAAGCTCCACCAGTTCGGTCAGATTCTTGACATGGACATTTTTCTGGGTCACCACCTGGGAAACCAGCAGAGCATCCGCCTCGACTTCAACTGCTTTGCTGATCAATCTTTCATTGGGGACCTGGCTGCCGAGATTCCAGGTGGCAAAACCTGAATACCTTTCCAGGCCGTATTCTCCGGCATAACCCTTCATGTTCATGATGGCATCCAGCCCCACAGTATGGGCATCGGTGCCGGTGCAGGCGCCGACCACCCTGATCTGCCTCTTAAGCTTATCGGCGATAAAACTGTTGATCTCCTCAAAACTCATGGTTGTGGTCGTTGCCCGGGCAACTTCGATTTTGGTGAAATCGACTGAAACCGGACAGCGCCCGTAGGCTATCAGAAAGGTGAAATTCTCTCCCAGATCTCTGCTGTGGACAACCTCAACCTCCTTCAGGCCGAGCTTATCCAGCAGGGTGCGTCCCGCCTCCCGGGCTTCCGGCCCTGGTGGTACCGGCAGGGTGAAGCTGAGCTGAATCTGGCCGTCATTTAGGGTGTCTCCATAGGGACGAACTTGTTTCAGATCAACATCTGCTGATTTTTCCTGCCAGTTTCCGGAGTTGTGAAAACTGCTGCTCTTTCTGTCCGGATCGCTATCTTTCATTGGCTGCTCAGCTCCTTTCTAAAGAGATCGGCAAAGGGATTGTAATAGTGCCGGGAGCATTCCAGCACCCCGTCGCTTCCCTTGCCTCCGGTTCTGGGTCTTTTAATTCCGGCAAAAATCCCCTCTTCCAGGGACGGGATCAGCCCCTTCTTTCCAATCTCCGCCAGCATTTCAGCGGTCTCCTTAAGCACCTCGTCAGCCCGGGCCTGGATTCTGCCTCCGGATTTAAACTCAAGCTCCTGGCCCAGGTTTCTGCAGTTATTAAAAATATAACGGGCATTGTCCAGGCTTAAAGCCCGATCCTGAATAAAGGGGGTATGGATGGCTTCGGTCAGCATGCCCAAAAGCTGGATGCCCTGACCGGTAATAATAGAGGCCAGATTAAACATCCCGTCCTGCAGGTGGCCCTGAAAAATATCCCCGGTCATATACTTGGTGGGAGGCATATATTTCAGCGGCGCTTCGGGAAAGAGCTGGCGGACCAGCTGAGCCTGGGCCAGTTCCAGGAGAAAACCGTCTTCCAGGGCGGGATCGATCTCAAAGGCATGTCCCAGTCCCATCAACTCCGGAGGAAGGCAGGAGCGTCTGGCCAGTTCCTGGTTGATAAACTGAGAGGCTATTACGGTATGGGCTTCCGTAAGAGAATCGGCGGTGGTGAGATAATTATCCTCTCCAGTATTGATGATGATGCCGGCATAGGCGTTGATCAGCCGGGAAAAATACTGGTCAATAAAGGTTCTTTTCATGTTGATGTCCCGGAATAAAATGCCGTACATGGCATCATTCAGCATCATATCAAGTCTTTCCAGGGCTCCCAGGGCAGCAATTTCCGGCATGCAAAGCCCCGAGCAGTAGTTGACCAGCTGAATATAACGCCCGACCTCCTGGCCGACTTCATCGAGGGCCTCTCTCATTATCCGGAAATTTTCCTGGGTGGCATAGGTGCCGCCAAAGCCTTCGGTCGTCGGACCGTAGGGGACATAATCCAGCAGGGACTGGGCTGTGCTGCGAATCACAGCTATGATATCGGCCCCCTGCCGGGCTGCCGCCCTGGCCTGCCTGACGTCCTCGTAAATATTGCCGGTTGCTACAATTACATAGAGCCAGGGCCTGGGACCTGTTGAGAGTTCCTTTTTAAGTTCCTCCCTTTCCTGACGGGTTTTTTTAATTTTCCCGGCTTTTGCCTCTACCAGGTCACTGACAAAGCTTGTGACCTCCTCCCGGGAGGCGCGGCACTGCTTTATAAGGTCAGGCAGATAAGCCTCGCCCCGGGCCACCGCTCTGGCGAGCCCCTCAACCTCATAACTCCCTGCCAGAAGGGCCTTCCCCAGGCAGTGGGCAGCCCCCTCGTTAAGCAGTTCTGCCTCCTTGAGCTGATCCACCATAATATTGGGAACCGGCACCTTATCAGCATCAACTCCATTAACTCCCAGAAGCCTGATGACCGTTCGCTCCACCGAGGTGGTGGTCAGACCTGAGATAAAGCTATCAACCCCATCGGCAATCTCCGCTGCTGCCTTATGGCAGTCAGCCACCAGCTTTTCATCAACTTCAAGTTCAGCCATGGTAATCTCTCCCCCGTTATCTGCTAATTTAAAATGCTCGAGTTTAAAAGGCTTTAAATATAATAATCCTGTGATTTAACATTTATCACCGGAAGATCGGGCTGGGATTCCTTCAGGGCAGCCAGCAGAAGTTCGGGATCAAGATCCCGCCCCTCGGGATTATGGGGATTTACTGTTAGAGCCAGAATATTGATGGGGTCTAACACTTTAATGGTAATTCCCCTTTTTTTCAGCAGATTAAAATCCCGTAAATTTAGAAAAACTCTGGTGCCATCCCTGACAATTACTGTCAGGCCCCGGCTCTCTTCCTTGGCCAGTAAAGCCCTGACAATCTCACCGGTTAGAGCACCGGTCAATATTAAAAGATTATAATCCTCTTTTCTGGCCAGCAAACCGGCCAGTTCCTGCTTGATATTCAGGGATATTTTCTCCTGAAACATCTCCCTTTTCCGGCTGCTTAAGAGCCAGCCTCCTGAATTCAAACTGCAGGCTTTCTCCAGCAGTTTTTTATATCTGCTGCGCTCTTCTCTGTCTGCAACTCCGGGTAGCTTAAGGCTCAGCAGTGCTGAAGCAGTCTCAGCCACCACCCGGTCAATGGTGCTGCCGAGCACCGCTCCGGTGGAGATCACCGCTGATTCTGCCAGCTCCGGCAGGGCTGAGCTTCTCCGATCTAAAGCCCCGTCCACAAGTATAAAATCAGCCAGGCCTGAAAGCCTGTTCCGGATCATCCTCAGGGTTGAAGTCCTGTTGATCCCGGTCAGCTCAACCTGACAGATCTCCTCCCGGCAGCGATATATTGAGACCTCACCCCTGGTTGTGCTAAAGCCGGTGCTGGCAACCAGCTCAGCCCGGGAGCTGTATGTAGTTAAAGCTTTCTCAGCCGTTACAAAAAAGGCTCCCTCAGGCACCAGCACCGCAGGCTTCTCTTTGCCGGTGACTGCATCAAATCTTTCCCCATCCCGGCCGTAGGAAAGCAGGGCCAGCCTCAGGTTTTCAGCGGCCAGCTCCCGTCCGGCCTGGTTGAAAGCGGTGGTTTTCCCGGCATTTTTTGCCAGGCCGATAAAGGCAGTGGTGCTGCTCTCGGAATCTAAAATCAAATCTGCCAGTCGGGTCATGATAAAGCCGCCTCCTCTGCCTGCCGTTCTTTTCTTTCTGGTGATATCTTCCGGTCCTTCAGGTCTGATCCGATCCTTCAGGTCAAAAAATGTGAAATTCTCAAAGACAATTTTATCTTTTTAGTTTCAGGGCTGCTGAGCCTTCTCCCAAAAATAACTGTTTTTTGTCGGGTTAATTTGCACCCGGTAAAATTGAGCCAGCTATTAATCAGAGGGCCAACAAAAAGGGCACCAGCAGGGGAACCAGGGCCGTCAAAACCACCCCGTTGATAAAGGCAGGAATTACCACCTCTTCCCCGCCAACCTTCTTCAAGAGCGGCAGGGTGACATCCATGGTTGTCGCTCCCCCGGGGGCAATAGCTGTGATCGAGCCGAGCAGGGGGGCAATCACCGGGATGGTAATCAGAGCCAGCATCTCCCGCATGATGTTGGTGAGAAAGGCCATGGAACCGAGCTCGACGCTGTGCAGATCGGTAAGCAGAACTGCTGACAGGCTGTACCAGCCAAAGCCTGCCCCCAGGGCAGCAGATTCATTGCGAAGAAGACCCAGGAGTGTGCCGGCAATTACTGTTCCGATAATGCTGCCGAGCGCCACCAGCAGCGGGATGGCAATTATCCTCCAGCCCAGCTCTCTGATCTGCCGGAAAATGCTCCTTTTCTGACCGATATCAATTCCCACTCCCACGAATAAAACCATCAGGGAGTAGGCGGTAAGTGAAGTCAGCGGCGTTAGAGCAGTCTCAGGGAGAAAGAGCCATCCGCTAAGGCCTCCGGCTGTGACAACCAGCAGGATTATTCCCGTCAGCCTCAGTCCGCCTTCATCGCCGGAAGTCCTGGATATCTCAGAATCCTCCTGCCCCTGCTGCTCTACTAAAACCTCCACAGAAAGGGAGAAGAGATATAGGCAGATAACACTGCCTACTATGCCGCCGAGAGCCAGGCCAAAGGACTGCAGGCCGATCCGCCCCAGATCGGAGATAATATCCGGGTCAGCTCCGATCCGGGCTCCCATGGCGGCGATTAGGACCAGGAGGCCTATGTGCACCACCAGCCGGGCCAGTCTGCTCAATATCCGGTTATTTTCCTGGAAAAAACCCAGGAGAAAACCTGTCAGCAAAAAAAGTACCAGTAACCCCAGATCCATAGTGTGAACCTCCTGCTATTATTACATGCAACTTTCATTCCAGCTGGTATTTTTTCAGCTTGTACTGCAGTGACTGTCTGGAGATGCCCAGAAGCTTACCGGCACTGGTAATGTTGTTATCGGACTGGCTGAGGGCTCTCAGGATCAGCTGCTTTTCCACAGCAGCCAGATAGCTGTCCAGTTCAGGAATATCGCCCTGAAGCAGAGGTTCTGCCAGATTGCTGCTGACTCTTGCCAGATTGCTGAGTTTCTCTCTTTGATGCAAAGGTAGAGAGTCCATACCAATTTTACGCTCCCGGCTGACAAGGTTAAAACCGCATTCTATCATATGCTGCAATTCCCTGACATTGCCGGGCCAGTCATATTTAAACATAGCCTCTTTGAGCTCTTCGGTAACGCCCTCCAGTCTGCGATTAAATCTTTGATTATAAAGATCAATAAAATGATCCAGCAGCAAAGGTATATCATCCCTTCGCCTGCGGAGCGGAGGTATGGAAAGACAGATTACACTCAAGCGATAAAATAAATCCTGACGGAGACTGCCGCTGGCAAAGGCCTCCTCTGGCTGTTGATTCATAGTGGCCAGAACCCTGACATCCACTTTCTTTTCCTGCTGTCCCCCGACCCGGCGAACTCTGCCCTCCTGCAGGACCCGGAGCAGTTTAGCCTGGAGATCATAATCCAGTGAGTTAATTTCATCCAGCAAAATTGTCCCCCCGTTAGCCTGTTCAAAAAGGCCGGGCCTGGTCGCAGCTCCGGTGAAGCTGCCCTTTTCAGCTCCAAAGAGCAGGCTTTCTAAAAGCTCCCGGGGCAGGGCAGCACAGTTTTGAGCAATAAAGGGCTGGTTGGCCCGGGAACTGGCATTATGAATACCCTGGGCAAAAAGCTCCTTACCGGTTCCGGTCTCCCCGATTATCAGCACCGAGGAATCGCTGCCGGCTGCTCTGACTGCATCATTCATCACCTGTTTAAACTCTTTATTCTCACCTATCAAATCGGCAAAGGTNTAGCTGGTATTATTGGATTTAACCTGAGATTTTGCCCGGCTTACAGAAACAGATTCCTCTGCTGATCCTCCTGAGGAAAACCTGTTTCTCAGACTGCTGATATTTTCTGACAGCTTTTGAATCAGAGTTATATCCCGGGATATCTCCATGGCTCCCCGGGAACCATCGCTGAAAATAACCGGAACGGTCTTATTTACCGTGGTAATCTGCTCTCCCTTCATATTTACAAAGGTCTGCTGGGACTGCCCGACCTCCCGGTTGCTCCTCAAGGTCTGCATCAGAGTGCTGTTTTCAAAGGTCAGCGATGGGAAAACTTCAAAAATACTCCGATCCAGAACCTCCTCCGCCCTCAACCCATCCATCCGGGCTGCTGAATGGTTGTACAAAATTGTCCGGGCCTGCTGATCAACTATATGGATGCCTTCATCCAGCGCCAGAACTATCTCCCGCCAGCTGCCTCCACCCAGAAGCCGGCCGGCATCCTCACTCATAATTCTCTCCAGCTCTTCAGCCAAAGTTAAAACCCCCTTGATTATACTCTCTATTACCTAACTAGTTCTTGCTTTAACTATCAGGACCTGCAAACCTGCAAAAAATTTTTCTTTTATCTGAAAAAAATTTTGCAGAAGCCGGCCGATTTAAACCTTTTTCTGGAAATAAAAACCAGGAAATAATTCTGTTAGGTTTAGCCGGTAAAATATGATATTATATTAACATGAATGATATTAACATAAGCTAATTTTAGTTGAAGCTGGATATTGCAAACAGATTATCTCCAAAAATCAAAAAAAGAACCATAAAGAACCATAATTTAATGTCAAAAATTCAGGAAAGAACAGATTGACAGTTTAAACAGGAGGGGTAATATGACAGCTAAAAATGGAAGAGTTTATTATAACTGCACAATCCGGGAAGAAAGAGGGCTCTGGTGGAAGGATGGAGCGCTGGCAGTAAAGGACGGCAGAGTAGCAGCCTGTGGAGAAAGAGCCGGGGTAATGAGCCAGTACGGCGACTGGCCTCAGGAGGATCTCAAAGGGGCTACAGTGCTCCCCGGTTTCAATGATGCCCACCTGCATTTCTACCAGCTGGGTGCTGATCTGGCTGCCCTGGACCTCAGCCAGGTTAGTTCCCGGGAAGAGCTCAGAGAGAAGCTCGAGCTTGAAATTGAGAGCAAAAAAGAAGGTGATATTTTACTGGGAATCAGATTGAATGACAGCCGATTTCCCGAAGAAAGACTGCCAGAAAGGGATTTTCTCGACAGTCTACCCACTGACGATCCCGTGATTCTCAGAAGAATTTGTTATCATGCTGCTGCAGTCAATTCTAAAACCTTAGAGCTGGCCGGAATAGATAGAGATAAAACTGATCCTGAAGGAGGAAAGATTGGTCGCTATTCTGACGGCAGCCCTAACGGTCTTCTTTTTGATTCTGCCGTCGATCTGGTGCTGGAGAAACTTCCCGAGCCGGGAAGCTCTGAAATTATATCTACTCTGGATCAGGCCGGAAAACACCTGCTTCAGCAGGGGATTACCTCTGTCGGAATCGATGATCTGGCAGCTTTAAACCGGGCTGAAGATATGCTGGCAGCCTATCAGGGCTATCTCCAGGCAACCAGGATAAGACCACGTCTTTACCTGCAGCAGCGCATAAAAAATACAGCCGATCTGGAAAAGTTAACTAAAATATCCCGGCCGACCGGAGAGGGTAATGAGGAGCTCCGCTATGGCCCGATTAAGATCATGCTGGACGGATCACTGGGGGCCCGGACTGCAGCTCTAACTACCTCCTATCTTGATGATCCCGGTAATAAAGGCGATCTGCTTCTGGAGGCTGCTGAGCTTCAAGAGATTTTAAGAAAGGGTTACCAGCAGGGATTTATCCCGGCTATTCATGCTATTGGTGATCGGGCCATTAAAACTGCACTGGAAGCTATTAAAGCAGCCGCCCCGAAATTAGAATCGCTCCACCGGTCCCAGATAATTCACTGTCAGCTGACCCGGCCTGCACTGATAGCTGAGCTGGGCAGGCATCAGCTCTGGGCAGTGGTTCAGCCCGTTTTTCTTAAATCAGACCGTCAGATGGTAAAAAATCGGCTGGATCGGGAACTCCAGCAGAACTGCTTCGCCTGGCACAGCCTGTCCCGGGCTGGCGTTCAGCTGGCCTTCAGCTCGGATGCTCCCATCGAACCGACCAATCCTCTCTTCGGGCTGAAGGCCTCGGTCAGCCGCCAGGACTGGCAGGGCAGGCCGGAGCAGGGATTTCTTCCCGAAGAAAGGTTGAGCCTGGATCAGGCCCTAGAATTTTACAGCAAAGCCGGAGCCCGGCTCAGCGGAGAAAGCCAGAACAAGGGCAGTTTAGGCACCGGTCAGCTGGCTGATTTTATCGTCCTGGAGGAAGACCCCCGCCGGCTCAGCCCATCCGATCTAGCAAGTTTAGAAGTGCAGCAGACCTATCTGGCGGGAAAGAGGGTGATTTAACTGACAGATTTTTTCCAGCAACTGCTTTTTGCTGGAACAGATTTTAAGACTACTGGAGATAGTTTCTGGCCAGATAGGGGGAAGTCATGGCAGAAAGCATGCCGCCATAATCAAGCTCAAAATCAATTATATCACCAACCTTAAGATCTACTCCAGCTTCCGTAACATCCAGCAGCAGATGGTCACTGCTGGCCCCAATGATTTCAGCTCCGGCCAGAGAGGGTTTCAGTCCGGCAATTCTGACATCCTGACGACCGACCGCTAAAATTGCCCTGAGCCTCTCTCCTTTATCGACAAAACTGGGCTGCTGGCCGAAGGCATCATGGCCTAAAGTGCCTCTGGGAACTGTGGGTTTGCGTTTAAGCTCAATAACTGCTGCAGACAAAGCTATATTCTGCTGATTGAAACCGGGAAGCTCTCTCTGATTGGTAATATCGGTGCCCTGGAGAATCCCTTCTCCCACCCTTAAATGATTTACCCCGGCCGGCATTTTGCCCTGATCCAGCAGGACCGTGGTGGCGGTATTACCACCTGAAATAACCTCAAGCTTGATTGAAAGAGAAGCTTCCAGCTGCGACTTAAGTTCAACCAGCTCTGCGGTGTTCTCCGGGGTGGGTAAAACCCCTCCATAACAGCCGACATTGGTGCCCAGCCCGATAATCTCAATGCTGGAAATATGCCGGGCCTCGGCCAGAAAGTCTTTAATCTCTCCAGGAAGAACCCCCTCTCTTAAGTCCCCTACATCAACCATAATTATCACTTTATGGAGTTTCTTCTGGGCTCTGGCTGCTTCTCCCAGAGCTTTTAGGGTAATAAGCTCACTGTTGAGGCTGATATCGGCAAGCTCTACCACCTCATCAGCCCGCCGGGGATCCGGCAGCCGGAGGAGCATAAATTCAGCCGACAAACCTGCCTCTTTAAATTTTTTAATGTTTTTCAGACGGGAATCTCCCAGACTATTAATACCTCCAGCCAGAAAAGCTTCAGCCACCCTGAGATCACCGGCAGCTCCCTTAACTACCCCGGTAAGATTAATGCCCAGAGATTGACATTTAGCTTTCATCTGACGGGCATTCTCAGCAATCCGACTGACTTTAATATTGGTGCAGGGCAAGTTCTTCATTTTTTGCTGCCTCCTAATTCAATTTTCTTCATATAATTCCCGGGAAATGCTTATCATCGGATAAAAATCCTGATTCTCAGTAAAAAATATCTGTCCCGGAATTAAGCCGGCCCGGGCTTTAAGCTTTCCGTCACTGTATAAAGCTTCATTTAGCCAAAAAATATGTCATTGCATCTCGTTATTTATGTTCTTTATCCGGTGTAGATCTCCTCCTCCCAAGAGGTAAAGTGCTGGCATAAAATTTGCATGTATATACTGGTGAAGTTATGATATAAATAGCAACAAGCAAGACAGGAGGAGTTCAGTATGTCAAATTATCAAAAATTTGAAATCTGGCAGGATGTCAGCTCGGAAGAATGGCAGGACTGGCACTGGCAGCTCAGAAACAGGATTACAGATACCTCAACCTTAAAGCAGGTTATTCCTCTGACTGACAAGGAGGAAAGGGAGATAAATCGAGCCTTGAAAAAGTTAAGGATGGCTATAACTCCCTACTATGCAAGTTTAATGTCTGCTGAAGACCCCGACTGTCCCATCCGCCGTCAGGCTGTCCCGACATCTCTGGAACTTAAAACCGGCAGAGCTGATATGAAGGATCCTCTTCATGAGGATATTGATGCTCCAGTTCCGGGTTTAACCCACCGCTACCCCGATAGAGTTTTACTTCTGATTACCGATCAGTGTTCCATGTACTGCCGCCACTGTACCAGAAGGAGGTTTGCCGGAGTAACTGACAGCCCCCTTCCCTCGGATAAAATCTCTCAGGCCCTGAATTATATTAAAAATAATCCCAGCATTCGGGATGTTCTGATTTCTGGCGGGGACGGTCTTTTGATCTCCAATGACAAACTGGAAAATATTTTGCAGGAACTAAAGGCGATCGAGCACGTAGAGATGATTCGCATTGGAACCAGGACTCCAGTAGTTATGCCCCAGCGGATAACCCCCGAACTTATTGAGATGCTGAAAAAATATCATCCTCTTTATCTCAATACCCATTTTAATCATCCCCGGGAAATCACGCCTGAAGCTGAAAAGGCTGTTTCCCGGCTGGCAGATGCCGGCATCCCCCTGGGGAATCAGTCGGTCCTGCTGAAGGGGATTAATGACAGCCCCAGAATTATGCGAAAACTGGTTCACGAATTGCTCCGAATTCGGATTAAACCCTATTATATTTATCAGTGTGACCTATCCCAGGGCATCGAACACTTTCGCACCAGAGTTGATCGAGGACTCAGCATAATCGAATCTCTCCGGGGTCATACCACCGGACTGGGTGTGCCCACCTATGTAATTGATGCCCCTGGAGGCGGAGGAAAGATCCCGGCAAATCCTCAGTATATTATCTCTCGTTCTCCTGGCAAGGTGGTACTGCGTAACTTTGAAGGTAAAATCTTTGCCTACACTGAGCCGGGATTTTCCAGCCGTGAAGATGAACTCAGTCCCGGAACTGAGGGAGTCAGCCGGCTGGCTGAAGATAATAACTATAGCCTTCAAGACTAATGATCAGTCTGATAATATAAAGCAGTCAGCAGATTCCAGATACAAAAACCTCCCATCAGTCTCAGGCTGAGGGAGGTTTTTTGACTGGATTAAGATATCAACCAGCTTGAGATTCTTAAAAAATCCCCTGAAATTCAAAAAAAATAAGCCCTGAAAAACAGGGCTCGCTGAAACAGAACAGAGGATTACTCAATATCAATGGTTTTCCTTCTGGGCCTAGAGGGTTCTTCTTTGGGAAGATCAACTATCAGTATACCATTTTCGTGTCGGGCTTTTATATCTTCTTCTTTAACGTTTTCAATCCTGAAGGATCTCTGGTAGGAGCCTGTTCTTCTTTCTCTTCTAATATAGTTTTCCCGCTCCTCTTCTCTCTCGTCTTCTTTTCTGGCTTTGATTGTCAGGATATCTTCATTGATCTCAAGCTCAATATCATCCTTGGTCATTCCCGGCAGTTCAGCTTCCAGGATAAATTTATCTTCTTCCTCTTTAATATCTGTCTTAAATCCACCCTCAAAAACACTCAGGGCATCATTGAAAAAACTGTCTACCATGCGATTGAAGGGATCTTCTCTCTCAGTTAAGCCTCGTCCTCTTCTCCTAAAGGGTACCATATCAAACATGCTAACCACCTCCATTTGATTTTTGTCCTTTCCTGACTTTCCTCACTTATAATTATAATTTTAAGGACAGAGATGGTCAAATTGAGATAATTAGTATATTAGGGTTTCAAGGTCATGTAAAGCCAATTAGATCGGATTATCTGACATTTTCTCAGCCATTCTATTTTTAAGATATCCATTTAACCAACCGGATCAGGGATATCATCCTCACTATCATTTTCCTGAGTTTTATCGGCACTTTTCAGCTGTCCCTCTTTGATTTCCCGGGCCTTTTCAGCCATCTGCTCCAGGGAAGATGAAACCAGTTCATGAACCTCTGCTGCCGGGCGATCAAAGAAGAGCTCAACCGCTTCATCAATTTCGCTTATGGTAAATACATGGAATTTTTCTGCTTCAACTGCTTCGACGATTTCGTCTTTTAGCATTAGGTTTTCAATATTCTGGCTGGGAATAATAACACCCTGGCTGCCATCAAGCCCCCGGTTTTGGCAGACCTGATAAAATCCCTCAATCTTATCATTTGCTCCTCCGATAGGTTGAACCTTACCGTGCTGATTCATAGAGCCGGTGATAGCCAGATTCTGCTTTAAAGGCAGTCCGGAGAGGGCTGATAAAATAACCAGAAGTTCAGCACAGGAAGCACTATCGCCATCAATCCCGGAATAGGATTGTTCAAAGGCCAGTGAAGCCGATAGTGTCAGCGGCATCTCCTTAGCATATTTGCCTCCCAGGTAACCGGAAAGAATCAGCACACCCTTATCATGTATCTTGCCGCTCATCTTAGCTTCCCTTTCAATATTAACCACACCTTCCTGCCCCAGGAAGGTCTGGCAGGTGATTCTGCTGGGACGACCAAAGGAATACTGTCCGGACTGGTAGACCGAGAGACCATTAATCTGACCGACAACCTCACCCTCAACATCGATCATCAGATGGTCCCTGTCAATCATCTCCTGGATTTTTTCCTCGGTAAGATTGGAGCGCTCTTCTTTCTTGCTTAGAGCTTTAAGAACATGGTCTGCCTCAACCTGCTCTGTTTCATCAAGATCAGCCCAGGTATTGGCCTCATAGAGCAGTTCCATTATTTCATTAAACCTGGTGGTCATCTTGGTATTATCTCCGGAGAGCCGGCTGCTGTATTCTATTATTTTACCAACTGCCTCAGCTTTAAAGTGCAGCATATTTTCCCGCTCACAGACTGAGGCTATAAAGGAGGCAAATTTTTTCATGTTATCCTCACTGCGGATCATCTCGGTATCAAAATCGGCCTTTACTTTAAAGAGCTTTTTAAACTCCTCATCATAGATATAGAGCAGCTGATATATAAAAGGATTACCGATCATAATTACTTTAACATCAATCTCAAAGGGATCAGGCTTTAAGGAACTGATGGGAAAGGTCCGGTACTGCTCTCCGATATTTTCAACCTTTAATTCTTCATTCAAAAGCGCTCTCTTTAAGGTTTCCCAGGAGAAGGGATTGGTGAGCACATCCTTGGCCTGAACTATCAGATAACCACCATTAGCCCGGTGCAGCGCTCCTCCTTTGATCATGGTAAAATCCGTAGTTACGGTGCCAAACTGACTCTTTCCCTCAATTTTACCGAAGAGATTATAGTAGGTGGGATTGGTCTCAAAAATAACCGGGCCGCCTTCGGTATCAGAATTATCAACTATCAAATTAACTTGATATCGGACAAAGAAGTTTTCATCCCTGCCGGACTTAAAGGGGAAGGGCATGGAATTATCTCCATTTTTATCAATAAATCTGTCCAGATTATCGATAATATCTTCTTTAACATCATCGAGATAGCTAATTACCTCCTCACAGCCAGAAAATCTATGTTTTAACTGGTCGATAATAGGCTGGACAATTGAAAGCCCCATCTTTTCCTGGAGATCGGACATTTTATCCTGTGCCTTTTCCTTAAGGTCCCTGATCCTGCGAAGCTGCTTATCCAGTCTGTTTTTTATATCCTGGCTCTTTTCTCTCAGTTTCTGTCTTTCCTCTTCCGGCAGCTCCTTAAAGTTATCCTGTTTTAAAGGATTTCCCTCTTCATCCAGCGGTACAGGAACCGGTCCCCTCTCGGTATTTTGAATCATAAAACCCTCTTCTCTGATCTCCTGGTCAAACTCCTCCATCACCTGGCTGGATTTTTCCTGATACTCTGCCATTATCTCATTGCGCTTCTCCTCGTATTCTTCACCTTCAAAGAGTTTAGGGATTTCATCCTTTAGCTCCTCAATTATGCTTTCCATCTCATCCCTGAGGTGCTTGCCTCTACCGGCAGGCATCTTTATCGCCCGGGGGGTTTCCGGATTTGAAAAATTGAAGACATAAAGCATATCATCAGGCGTCGGCTGATTGGCAGACCGCCTGGTGGCTACCTTGCGGGCATAGGTCTTTTTGCCGGTTCCCGGAATCCCGGCCATATAGATATTATAACCTTCCCGCTCTATTTCAAAACCAAAGTCAATTGCTTCTACTGCTCTCCGCTGTCCTATTATACCCTCTTCCAGGCCTTCAATTTCCTCAGTCGAATCAAAGTCAAAGGCAGTTGGCAGGCAATCACAGCGCAGATCTTCTCCCGATAGTTTCTCCATTTTATACCTCCTGTATTTTAGCCAATTTTTATAAACTCCCTGAACTGATTTGTAACAGAATTTATCCAGTATAATTTAAGCTAACCTTATAGAAAAATTCTTTATTAACAGATAATTTCCTGCAATAAACTGATATTTTGATAAGTTATCTCTGAAAAAAATCTAGCAGACCCCACTGACAGAAATGAATAAAGCGGGCAGATAATCAGCGAGAAAATAATGAAAATTTCATAAAATTCTTCAGATAAACTCTTGAATAATTATGTTAAATAATATACAATGAAATTGAAGTATTGTGATAAAAAGAACTTATATTGAAAAATAAGTC
>SL_5KL_010_SEDDRAFT_10000167_pt1 | contig 39343 bp, 30 predicted proteins | sample SodLakKL_010_SED_FD_9118 | JGI IMG/M metagenome (IMG submission 9118)
GGCCAGACCCGATGGACAGATTTCGGGGCTCAATCCCTTCAACTTATAGCTTACCGCCTGCATCCTTGCTGTTTACGCTTAACATTCACCATTACTGATAAATGTCCAAAACTCGCTATGAGCGGCCTGCTCAGCCTTACTCAGCAGGGTTCCCACCTGCTATATGATATGACCTTATCTTGGCGCACTGTGTGCCCTGTCTCTCTTATATGAATTTTCTGTCATTTTTTAGCCCCGAAATTTTTATATTCTTCCCTCCAGGTCTCCACAACCTCTTCACAAGCTTTACACCAACCCCTCAAACTTCCCTAAAGCCCTTAAACTATCCTCAAACTGCCCTCAAGTCCTCAAGCTGTCCTCAAACTGCCCTAAAGCCCTTAAAATTACCTCAAACCGGTCTCAAGCCCTCAAACTATCCTCAAACCGCCCTAATACTGCCCTCATAAAGTCCCAAAAAATCCTTCAATCATTCTACTAAAATTTGTTTTAAGCATCCTATGCACCTAAACATATCATGTCATGTCATGGAATTCACATCATGTAATCTGCGATTATCTTTGCAATTATTTTTAAGCATATCAAAATGCATATCAAAATGCATCTCAAAAAGCATATCAAAAATAAGCAATTTATCCCAATGAATTTTCCCCTTCAATTCCAGCATTTGAAAAAAAATCAAGTAACAGCAAAAAATCACAAGAAATCAAAGGTTAAAAAACTAATCTCTCTTGAGAAAGGCAGTCAGGCAGTGAACCGCTCCCCAGCCCTTCAAAATTTCTGAGAGGTCAACTGTTATAACCTCAACCCCGTTTCCCTCCAGTAGTTCCCGGCAGCGAGGATTGCCTTCCGGCTGGACCACCAGGCCGGGTTTAATTGCTACAAAATTGATTCCCAGAGTCTCCCTGACCTCGGTTCGGGAGGGAGCTTCCAGTAATTTTATTCCTGCCTTTCGCAGATAACTGCAGACATCATAGGGAACCTGAGGAGCATGAATCATTGCCGTATCATGACTTGCAAAATTCAACAGCCCATCTATATGAGCATGCCCATAGGGTATCTGCATCGGCAGAATATTTTCCACTCCGATTCTTTCCAACTCCCTGGCTACCTGCTCAAATCCTTCTCGATTTGTCCTGGATCCAGTGGCTAAAATAACTGTTTTTCGGTCGACCCAGAGGGCATTTGCCCCTTCAAAAACCCCACTGCCATTTACAGTTTTTAGAATCGGCACCCCGATTCTGGCCAATGCCTGAGCAGCATATCTCTCCTCCCCTCTCCGGGAACTCATGGCTGGCCTGGCTATGATAGCACCTTCAGGTGTCATAAAGACTAAATCTCTCATGAAAACAGCGTTTGGCCTGTCCCGCCGCTGTTCTTTTACATAGTATACCTTAATCCCCTGCTCCCTATAAATATCAGCAAGCCTGTCGTGCTGCTCCCTGAATTTTATCGGATCAATCCCGGTCCTAAACCGAAACTTCTTATAATCAAAATCTTCAATCTCTTCACCCGGGCGCCGCATTAATACTGCTTTTAAAGGATTGACTTCGGAAGCAACCCCCCAGTCTCCCCAGTGCTCCCGAATTTCTTCTGCAAAACTGCTCTCCTCAGGAAACCAGCGCTCTCCGGGAAGGGCTTCAACTTCAGGTTCTCTTTCTTCCTGCAAATTCATCTCCTCCCTGGTAAAAAATTTGTCAAAATTTCGGGGGGAACCCGGTACCACCAATCATACCCCCGCTGCACCACCACCTAACGCCCGAAAACTCCTTTAATCCTGCGTAATATCCTGGTGAAAAATCCTGCCCTTTCAATGTCATAGGTGGTCAGCAGATCGGTGCTGTAAACCTCCTCACCATCGACTTTAGCAACTGCTTCACCCAGTTTTGTGCCGGCTGAAATTGGCAGGTCAAATTCGGACTGCAGCCTGATCTTGGTATCGACATTCTGTTCCTGATAGCGGGGAACGATTGCCTTTAAATCACGGGCCGGGCGGAGGCTGATATATTCAGTCTCACTTTCAGGGACTAAAATACCTTCAATTTCCTGCTCCCGGGCCAGCAGAGTTTTCTGGCGGTAATTTTCAAAACCGTAATCCAGCATTTTGCCGGTCAGTTCTTCCCGCTGCTGCCGGGAATCGGCCCCCAGCATGACGGAGATCAGGCGAAAATCTCCCTGGCTGGCGGTGGCAGCCAGACAGAAACCAGCGATTCGAGTATAACCGGTTTTTAGACCGTCCATGCCTGAATAATTTAAAATCATCCTGTTGGTATTGGTCAGCATGGCCTGCCGGTCCGGCAGTTCCAGATATTCCAGCCAGATCTGACTCCATTTCAAAACTTCCTGATGCTGAACCACTTCCCGTGCCATTTTGCTGATATCCCGGGCAGTGCTGTAATGATCGGAATCGGGAAGGCCGTGAGCATTGGTAAAATTGGTGTTTTCCATTCCCAGCTCCCGGGCCCGGTCATTCATCATATCGATAAAGTTATCATAATTTCCCCCTACAGCTTCTGCCAGAGCATAACTGGCATCGTTGGCTGAAGCGATGATAACAGCCATAAGCAGTTCTTCAATGGTGATTTCATCACCGGAATCAAGATATATCTGGGAGCCTCCCATGGAAGAAGCCCTGCTGCTGATGGTGGTGGTATCGGTTAGTTCCACTTCACCATTTTCAATGGCTTCCATGGTAAGCAGAACCGTCATTATTTTTGTGATGCTGGCTGGAGGCAGCTCTTCATCGGCGTTATTTTCATAGAGCACCTGACCGGTTTCAGCTTCCAGGAGAATAGCTGAAAGATCATTGGTATCAAGAGCACCGGCAGAAAAGCTTAGACTCAAAACCAGCAGAGCAGCAAGTATAATTACCGCTAATTTTTTGCCCGGCATCTACTCACCACCTTCATTATCAAGTTTGGCCTCTTCCCAGATTGCATCCAGCTCTTCCAGAGACATCTCAGTCAGCTTAAGATTCTGTGATTCAACCTTCTCTTCAATGAAAGAAAACCTCTCCTTAAAGCGACGAACACAGCCCAGCAGGGCAATTTCGGGATTGACATCGAGGAAACGGGCCAGATTGACAGCGGCAAAAAGAAGATCCCCCACTTCCCGGGAAATCTGCTCCCGATCCTGCTGCCAGCCCGGTTCCAGATCCTGCTCCAGTTCCTGCTGCCGACCTACCTGACGGACTGCCTCGCGGACCTCTTCCAGCTCTTCCCTGACCTTATCATATACCGGCTCAATCTCCTCCCAGTCAAAACCAACCTCAGCAGCTAAAGCCTGAACCTCCCGGGCCCGCAGCAGGGCAGGAAGATTTTTCTGGCAGTCAGCCAGAAGTGAAGAACTGTCAGCATCTGCAGCCAGACCAGCATTTTCCCGGCTTTCTCCCGTCTCGTTACTATCGTCCCTCTCGTCCCTCTCGTCCCTCGCGTTCCTCTCGTTCCTCTTGTTCATCTCTTCGCTGTCCTGCCTGCCCCTCTTCTCCTCCTGCTGGCAAACTTTNTTATTGCCAGCGNCAGATCTGGTGCTTTTGTTGTTGCTAACAAGGTTTTCTCTTTCGGCATCCTTGACAGCCTGCCAGGTCAGTTTAACCTCCTCGGGGGTATCGGCTCTCTCATCCCCAAAAACGTGGGGATGGCGGCGGATCAACTTTTCTGTCAGCCGGCTGATAATCCCGGCCAGGTCAAAATCATCATTTTCTTCCCCGATTCTGGCCTGAAATACAACCTGCAGCAGAAGATCTCCCAGCTCTTCAGCCATCAGCTCGGGATCACCGCTGTCTATCGCCTCCACTGCTTCATAGGCCTCCTCAATAATATAGGGCCTGAGAGATTTATAGGTTTGAACTCGATCCCAGGGACAGCCCTCCTCAGAACGGAGGCAGGCCATGACCTGGTGTAATTTTTTAACTTCCTGACATAAAACATCTCTCTCGCTTGATTTATTATTCATAAGCTCTTCCATAGACTCTTATAATACACCCCAATCCTGTAGTTTTCCTGATATTCTAACACCAACACCGGGTATCAGTTTCAGCTCCTGAGCTCCAATCTCTCCGGAATAAATCAAGAGAAAACCATAAAGCAGCACTCCCAGTCCCACTGCAGCAGTGAGGCTGATCAGACCGGAAAATCTGAAAATATTAGCTGACAGAGAGAGCATCAGGGAGTGAAAAAAATAAACTGTAAAGCCCATAACTAGAGCTGATAGGGCTGGATAACCGACCCGGGCTGGCGAAGCAACCAGTGTTCCGGTCAATTTTTTAACATAAATTATGTTCAGCGCTGCGGCAACGGCAAATCCGGTCACCGTCCCCAGGGCTGCCCCGTGAATATTAAAGGCCGGGATTCCCGTCAGAGTAAAGTTGATCACTGCATTACAGATCGCACCCAGAAAAAGGTTTTTGGCAGGCAGATCCGTCCTGCCGATTCCCTGAAGAATGGCAGATGAAGTCTGTTGCAAAGTGATAAAGATAACACCCAGAGCGCTAATCTGAAGAATGCTGGCAGCCTGAGGCTCGGCAAAAATCACCCCGGTCAGGGGCTCGGCCAGCACAAAGAGACCGATAGCTGCCGGGATTCCCAGCATAACAGTAAGTCTGAGAGCAGTGGAAGTGCGCTCCTGGATAAGGGTTTCATCTCTGACGGCAAAGGCTTCCGAGATGGCAGGTACCAGGCTGGTGGCCAGAGAAACGGTGATGATGGTGGGGAAATGAACCAGAGGCATGGCCACCGTGGTAAACTGTCCGTAGAGAGTAGTGGCCCTTTCCATGACGAAACCGGCTGCCTGAAGACGCTGGGGAACAAAGACCCAGTCCACAAAGCTCATCAGCGGCATGACCAGGGCGCCCAGGGTGATAGGCACTCCCAGCCCAAAAAATTCCTGTAAAACCGGGCGGACCTTAAGGCTGGAAACAGCCCGGTCTTCAGCCAGAAAGGCAAAGATATTCTCTCTTCTTTTATAGTATATATAAATAACCAGCAAAAGTCCAGCAATCGCACCGGTAAAAGCCCCGAAGGAAGCACCGGCTGCTGCGTAGCTTAAACCGAGCGGCAGCAGAAGATAAGCCAGCGATATCATGGTTATCATCCNGACAAACTGCTCGATCAGCTGGGAGAGAGCTGTCGGCTTCATGTCCTGCAACCCCTGAAAAAAACCGCGGAAGCTGGCCATTATCGAAACCACCAGAATAGCCGGAGAAATAGCCAGCAGAGCATAATAGGCCCGGGGATCCAGCTGTAGCAGGGAGATTACCGGACGGGCAATCAGAGCCATGGTCAGAGCTGCCAGAAGACCGATAACAACGCTCAGAATCCGGGCTATGGTAAAGATTCGATAGGCGTCCTTCTTCTCCTCCCGGGCAATTCTTTCTGAGATCATTTTAGCCAGCGTCACCGGTATTCCAGAGCGAGAAACAACCAGCATAATGGTATAGAGGGGATAGGCCATCTGATAGAGCCCCATGCCCTCAGCACCGATCAGACGGATCAGCACCACCCGGTAACCCAGCCCCATGACCCGGGAAAGGATCCCGGCGGCACTGAGAATGGCAGCTCCTGCTACAAACTGACGAGATCCTTTAGCTTCCAACCTCATCACCGACTTTCCCGGATTCCAGCTCAGCAGGCCAGGAAACAAACTCCAGCAAAGAATCCAGCACCGCCAGCAGCAGCTCTTTTTTCTTTTTAATGCCGGATTTTCTGACGCTGATCACCGGCTGCTGAGCAGATCTGATCTTTATCTCCCGGGAATATTCCCGGGCCAGTTTCATGACTGCCTCACTGTCAATACTCTGCTTATCCTGAAAGAAACAGCTTATTCTATCCTGCTCCTCCTTAACTTCCGTTATCTTAAGCTGACTGGCCCGCAATTTTACCCGGCTGATAAAGAGCAGGTTAGCAACCTCTTCCGGAAGGTCTCCAAACCTGTCCTCCAGCTCGGCTTTAATATCAGCCAGCTTGTGATCGCTGCCAGCAGCCATTATCCGCTGATAGATATCTATCTTCTGACTGGAATCGGGAATATAATCTTCCGGAATAAAGGCATCCAGATTAAGCCGAACTTCAGCTTCTACTCTCTTCTCTTCCTCCTCACCCTGCAGTTCTTCCATAGCCTGCTCCAGCAGCTTGCAGTAAAGAGAATACCCCACACTGGCGATATGACCGTGCTGCTCGGGACCCAGTATATTCCCGGCTCCCCGAATCTCCATATCCCTCATGGCTATCTTAAAACCGGAGCCCAGGCTGGTAAATTCTTTTATGGCCTGGAGTCTCTTTTCGGCAACTTCCGGCAGTATCTTATCCTCCTGATACATCAGGTAAGCATAGGCGACCCGGTTGGTGCGGCCAACCCGGCCCCTGAGCTGATAGAGCTGAGCCAGACCAAACTTCTCAGCCTGGTTGATGATAATGGAGTTGACATTGGCAATATCGAGACCGTTTTCAATGATGGTAGTACAGACCAGCACATCGTATTCTTTATCATAAAAGTTCAGCATTATCTTTTCCAGCCTGCTTTCCCGCATCTGACCGTGGGCTATAGCGATCCGGGCTTCGGGAACCAGTTCCTGAACCATTTCAGCCTGGCTGTCAATATCCTCTACCCGGTTGTGGACATAATAGACCTGGCCATCCCGGGCCAGTTCCCTTCTGATGGCATCCCGGACAGTCTCCTTGCTGAATTTCTTTACATAGGTACGGATGGGATAGCGGTTTTCCGGAGGAGTTTCAATTACGCTCATATCACGAACTCCTACCAGTGCCATGTGCAGGGTCCGGGGAATCGGGGTGGCGGTCAGCGTCAGAACATCGACCTTTTTCTTGAGATTTTTCAATTTTTCTTTGTGAGCCACTCCAAAACGCTGCTCCTCATCTATTACCAGCAGACCGAGATCGTTAAACTCGATATCAGAGGAAAAGAGTCTGTGAGTCCCGATAATGATATCGATCCGGCCTGAAGCCAGCTGTTTTTTAATATTTTTCTGCTCGGCCGGGCTGCGGAAGCGGCTGATCATGCCTACTTTTAAGGGATAGTCCTCCAGCCTCTCCCTGAAGGTATTGAAGTGCTGCTGGGCCAGGATGGTGGTCGGTACCAGCATGGCTGTCTGTTTGCCGTCCATGGCAGCTTTAAAGGCTGCCCGGATGGCAACCTCGGTCTTGCCGTAACCTACATCCCCGCAGAGCAGACGATCCATGGGGTGAGGGCTTTCCATATCATCCTTAACCTCGGCAATAGCCTGTTTCTGGTCGGGAGTCTCTTCAAAGGGAAAATCATCCTCAAACTCCTGCTGCCAGACGGTATCTTCAGAAAAGGAATAACCTGCAATCGATTCCCGGGAAGCATAGAGCTCTATCAGGTTGATGGCCAGCTCCTTGACCGAGGATCTGACCCGCTGCTTGACCTTCTGCCATTCACTGCCTCCCAGCCGGTAGAGCCGGGGCTGCTGGCTCTCTCCCCCGATATATTTCTGCACCAGGTTAATCTGGTCGGTGGGAACATAAAGTTTATCATCATCAGCATACTGCAGCAGCAGGTAATCCTGCTGCTGGTCCTGAACCTCCAGGGTCTTAATCCCCAGATAACGACCGATACCGTGATTTTCATGAACAACAAAATCACCGGGAGTAAGGTCAGTAAAGGAAGAAATCTTTTCGCTCTGCTCCAGCTCCTCCAGTTTTCGCTTGCGGCGCTTTTTCCGCCCCAGAATCTCCTTCTCGGTGAAGACTGCCAGATTAAAATCCTCGAGAATAAAGCCCTCTGCCAGAGTTCCCGTTCCGGCAAAAATTCCCGGCTGGTTGATGTTGAGCTCGGTCACCTTGCTGATATCCAGTTCCTGATGGAGATGATCTGTTACCCTGATCATCTTATTTTCGCTGCTGAAGGTCAGCAGCACCGTCAACTTCTTCCGGCGAAGTTCTCTAATTCTGTCAGCTAAAAGATCAAATCTGGCGTGATAGGGCTCCAGGCTCTGCCCCCTAAATTCCAGGTCAACCTCGGTTCGCGGTCCGGTTCGGGAAAGAAATTCTATCTGGTGGCGGGAATAAACCTCGCTTTCCAGCTCTTCGGGCTGGAGAAAATTATCAAAATAATAGGAAAGTACCTCGCCCTGTTCTAAAAGTTCGCTGAAGAGCTCTCCGGTTTCCTTGAGATGGCGCCGGTAGCTCTGAAAAATTTTCTCAGGATCATCCAGCAGGAGGCGAACCTGGCGGGGAAAATAGTCAAAAAGAGAAGCCAGATTATTATAGAGAAAGGGGAGGTATTCTCTGAGAACTGCAGGATTCTGCTGTTCCCGTCCTTCGCTTAAAAGTTTATCTTTTTTTTCCTGAATTCTCCTGGCAGCCTCTTCCTCCCCCCGGGAGAGAAAGCGGGAATGATTCTTGTCCAGAGAAGCAGCTATGGAATTAATGCGGGCCTCCAGATCCTCAGGCAGAAGCAGTTCCCGGGCCGGGGTGAGCAGAGCCTCCCGGCACTCCTCCACCGAGCGTTGATCCTCAATGGTGAAGCTTCGCAGGGATTCCACCTCATCTCCGAAAAATTCTATCCGGTAGGGATGAGAACAGCCCGGAGGAAAAACATCCAGAATTCCGCCCCTGAGACTGAACTGACCTCTGAACTCAACCATAGCTTCCCGGCTGTAACCGGCTTCAATCAGCAGAGCTGTAAGCCTGTCCAGGTCATAATTTTTTCCCAATTCAATTTTTTGCGATAATTCCTGCCAGCGCCAGGCCGGAGAGAGGCAGCGGGAGAAGGACTGCACCGGGATCAGATAAAGTCCCTCCTGCCGGCGGGAAAGATCCCGGAGAACCTCCAGCCGCTTAATTTCTTTGCTGCGGTCCAGCGGAATCTCCTCATGGGGATAGACATCCTGATGGGGGAGATATTTAATATTTTCCTCTCCTGTCAGCCGGAGCAGGTCTTCATAGAGAGACTCAGCCCGGTATTCATCAGGAGTCAGAATTATTAATACTTCCTCCAGATTCTGCTCCAGAAGGGCCAGGATTAGGGCCAGCCGGGAATTTCTCAATCCGGCTACCCTGAATTTTTTCTCCTGACGGATAGCCTGCAGCAGCCTCTTTAATTTTTCACTGTCATTCCGGGAATATATCTTCATAGGGCAGGTTAACCTCCAGCCTTTTCTGCTTGTCTTTTCTGCTTACTTTTTCTGATTATCTTCTCTTATTATCATATCTGCTTATCTTTTCTGCTTATCTTTTCTGCTTATCTTTTCTGCTTAAATATTCAAACCTGTTTTCTGCCAGAAAGAACAAATAATTTCAGGAAAAATACCATAGAAAAAATACCAAAATGACCCCTACTGGAATAAGTACGGGCCAGATTTTGGCAAAGATTTAGTTGAACTGATTCATGGCTTCAGTAATACCCTCGGACAGATAGATTTCAACCGCACGAGCTGCTTCCTGAAGGGCAGGCTCAATAACCTCTTTCTCTTCAGGGGAAAAGGTCTCCAGAACATATGCCGAGGCAGAGATTCCCGGGGGGCTGCCGATTCCAATCCTTAAGCGGGGAAAGTCATCGCTTCCCAGCCTGTCAATAATGGATTTCATGCCGTTATGTCCCCCGCTGCTCCCTGATCTTCTCAGTCGGAGCTGGCCCGGTTCCAGGTTTAAATCATCATAGATAACCAGAAGATCTTCACCTTTAAGCTCATAGCGGCGAATCAGACAGCTTACCGCCCGGCCGCTTCTGTTCATATAGGTCAGGGGCTGGGCCAGAATCACTTCCTGCTGACTGATGGTGCCCCGGGATGTCAGAGACTGACACTGGTTTTCCGGACTTTCAAACTCATGCTCACCAGCCAGAATTTTTATCACCTGAAAACCCACATTATGGCGGGTTCGGGCATATTTCCGGCCGGGATTACCCAGACCAACAATCAATTTCATGAAAATTTCACCACCGGAACCGGCAATATAACAGGCAAGCGCAACCCCCGACCGGCAGGGCCCGGAGTTACGCTGCTTGAGTTAAAGTTCAATAATATTTTTTGCAATATATTCCCCAATATTATCTGCTTACAGGAGATTATTTGCCGGCTATTATTTACCGGAGCTTACATATAATCTCTTTTATCCTGTCCTTCTTCCTCTTCTTCTTCAGGCTCTTCTTCGCCCTCTTCCAGCTCCTCTTCCAGCTCTTCTGCTTCTTCACCAATCACCTCAGGCTCGAGATCTTCAACATCGAGCAGGGCCTCTTCCTCTTCTTCGGTGATCTCACTGGGAGTAACAATGGTGACAATAACATCATCGGGTGAGCTGATCAGATCGATATCTTCTCCGATATCAAGATCACCGACAGCCAGGGAATCTCCCACATCCAGCTCAGAAATATCCAGCTCAACCATTTCCGGAATGTCACCGGGGAGACATTCAATCTCTATCTCCCGCATCAGCTGCTGGAGAACACCGCCTTCCTGAACACCATAGGCCTTGCCAACAAGCTTGATGGGAATGGTAACAGCAATTTTCTCATCCATCGAGATCTGATGGAAGTCAACATGCATGAGCATCTCTTTAATAACATGCTTCTGATAGTCCTTGATCATTACTGTTTCAGTTGTAACCTCTTCCTCGCCGTCTTTAATCGTCAGATCCACTATGGCATTACTGTCCAGCTTGCCCTTAAGATCAAGCGGATCGACAATCAGGGGCTGAGGGTCACGATTCCGTCCGTAAACTACGGCTGGAGTTTTACCCTCCCGTCTGATCTGGCGGGCCGCCCCCTTACCGGTTTTTTTTCTGGCCTGTGCTTCTACTGCTAACCTATCCATAAACTATCCTCTCCTTGAAAAGTTCTCTGCAAATTATTATTTGCCAGGTAAACTATCATGCTCCTTCGGAGCACAACAATAGATGAAAACACAATACCATATTTTCAATATAAACTGCCATGCCCCTCTGGGACACAACAATAGGTGAAAATTTTTCTGCAAATTTTCAAGATAAACTACAGTGGCCCTTTAAGCCACAACAATAAATGAAAAAATCACGACATTTTTTCAAGATAAACCATTCTTTTTTACATTTATCTAATAAGCCAAAGCCGAATAAGCCTGTAGGAGAAACTGGACGCAGTTCTGGAGGCTTTTCAGCCAGCATCCAGACAGCATTCAGACAGCATTCAGACACAGAACAACGCAGTCTGACTGACAATTTGACCTTAACCTTAATAATTATAACATCAATTCAGCTGTTAATCAATTCATCTGCCGGATTTGTCTGCCGCTCTAAATTGAAGCCCTAACTTGATTCTCCTAGTTACTGCTATTATTTAATGTCCCCGCTTGATTCCCTTAATTCAGCCCCTTACTTGATGCTCTTATTTTAAGCCCTTATCTAATTATCTTAATTTTATTATCCATTTTTATTATCCTGTTTTATGATCTTACTTAGCGCTTACACTTGACGCTTTAATAGACATTTTTAATAGGCATTTTTGTTAGGCTCTTTAATAAAGCTTTTTAATTAAGCTTTATTATAAAACCTTTACTTAAAGAGAACACTGACAGAGACATCTTTAAAGATTCTATCAATAGCTTCTCCCAGCAGGGGGGCAATGGAAAGAACTTTTAAATTTTCCAGCTCCTTACCATGATTATCCTGGGGAATGCTGTTGGTTACCACAACTTTTTCCAGAGGAGCAGATTTAAGCCTTTCCACAGCCGGACCGGAAAAAAGGGCATGAGTTCCGGCGGCATAAACATCAGCAGCCCCGGAAGCTTTAAGAGCCCGGGCTGCGGCTGTCATAGTTCCTGCTGTATCAATTATATCATCAAAGAGAATCACATTTCTCCCTTCAACTTCGCCAATAATATTCATGACCTCGGCAACATTGGCCTGAGGTCTTCTTTTATCTATGATGGCCAGAGGAATATCAAGATGCCTGGCAAAGGATCTCACCCGGCGAACCGAACCAATATCAGGGGCTACTGCGGTAAAATTACCAAGATCCATTTCAGCAAAAAATTCAACCATGATGGGAAAGGCATAGAGATGGTCTACCGGAATATCAAAAAATCCCTGAATCTGAGGAGCGTGCATGTCAATCGATAGCAGACGGCGGGCCCCGGCGGTGGTAAGCAGGTTGGCAACCAGTTTGGCGGTGATAGGATCCCGGGGACGGGCTTTTCTATCCTGACGGGCATAACCGTAATAGGGCACTACTGCTGTTATCCGGCGGGCTGAAGCCCGACGCAGGGCATCAATCATAACCAGCAGCTCCATCAGGTTCTCATTAACCGGGGGACTGGTGGGCTGGATGACAAAAACATCCGCTCCCCTGACAGTTTCCTCGATCTTGACTGAAATCTCTCCATCCTGAAACCTGCCGATCTCCTTGCTGACCAGTTCGGTTCCGAGATAATCACAGATGTCTTTGGCCAGTTCCGGGTGACAGTTGCCCGTCAGAATCTTCATCTTATCGCCATAGGTAGTCATTTTAATCCCAGGCCTCCTAGTTTATTTCTTTTTATAAAATCTTGCCGGCACTCCTAAAACCAGAGAATTATCCTCGACATCCTTTGTTACCACCGAACCTGCTCCGGTGCTGCTGCCCCGGCCCAGCTTAACCGGAGCCACCAGGGTGGTGTTGCTGCCCACAAAGACTTCATCTTCCAGTACTGTCTGGTGCTTATTCTCACCATCATAATTGGCAAAAATCGTTCCGGCCCCCACATTGCAGGAACTGCCGATGGTGGCATCACCGACATAGCTGAGATGGGGAACCTTACTGCCTCTGCCCACCCGGGATTTTTTCAGCTCCACAAAGTTCCCGATCCGGCAGGATTCAGCAATTTCGGTGCCGGGACGGAGGTAGGCATAGGGGCCGACGGTTGAGCCGGAATCCACCTGACTTCCGATAATTATACTGCCCTGCCTGACCCTGACTTCAGAGGCTATTTTAGCATTATCCAGCTGGCAGCCCGGTCCTATGATAGATCCGCTGCCTATCCTGGTACTGCCTTTAAAGTAGCTCCCGGGATAGATTATTACATCCTGTTCAATCTCCACCCCGGGTTCAATATAAGTGCAGTCTGGATCCAGCAGAGTAACTCCAGAGGCCAGATGTTTCTGCCGAATTCTCTTCTGAAGAATCCCTTCAGCCTCTGCCAGATCAGCCCTATCATTTATCCCGAGGATTTCCCGGGGATCCTCTGCTTTCAGAGGAATCAGAGGAGCTCTTTTTGAAATATAATGCATGGTATCGGGGAGATAATATTCCCCCTGCTGATTATCATTATCAAGCTGCTTGAGGGCTTCCCTGAGCAGCTGGCTGTTAAAACAGTAAATACCACTGTTGACTTCCCTGATCGCTGCCGTTTCAGGATCAGTGTCATGTTCCTCCACCACAGCCTTAATCCCGCCGGAACTGTCCCTGACTATACGGCCGTAACCTGCTGGATCATCCATCTCAGCCGTGAGAATTGTCATTCCGGCCTGCCTGTTCTGGTGTTCGGTAACCAGACCTGTTAGAGTGCTGGTATTGATCAATGGAATGTCACCATACAATATCAGGACCGGTCCCTGATGTTCTGCTATGTATCTTTCAGCCTGCTGAACTGCATGTCCGGTACCGAGCTGCCTATCCTGGCGGACAAATTCCAGTTCGCCATAACGGGAAGCTGTCTTTTTGACTTCCCTGGCCTGATGGCCCACCACACAGACAACCTTTTCGCTTATCCCGGCAGCCAGCCCCACCACATGACCGATCAGCGGTTTCCCGCCCAGTTTATGAAGAACCTTATTGCGGCTGGATTTCATCCTGGTACCTTCACCGGCCGCCAGTATTACCGTTAAAACCTCGGTCATTGCTATTCCTCCTGTTGGTCTTCCTGTTGGTCTTCCTTTTAGTCTTTCTGTTGACCTTTTCTTCCTGGCATTTCTCTTTGGCATTTCCTGTTAGCATTTTACTACTTGGCATATACTGCTAGCACTCACTGTCAGCATTTATTGTCTGGCATTTCCTGTTAGCATTTTACTGCTTGGCATATACTGCTAGCACTCACTGTCAGCAATCGTCTCTAGAATTCACTCAGTATATTTCCCTCAGCATATTCCCCATGGTATTCCAGAATAACGAAGAAATTCTATCAAAAATATATCTCTCTGTCAAATCTTATCTGCAGAAATATCTTCAGTGTCTTTTGAGGTTTATGCAAAGGATGAAGCCAGCCGCAGCAGTCCTGTCAGACCGGATTTTTGCTGCTCACCGACCTGCTGTTGTAAAATAATTAGCACCATGGGCTGTCTCAATCTTTCTGCGGCTGGCAGCCCCTTAGCTTATAAAAAAATGGCTAATAAATCTGCCGGTTATATCTTTACTCTCTGAAATGATATTTCTACCCTATCCTTTCATTTTATCGGCCTGTCTGTCCCGCCCAATCTGATCCTCTTCAGACTTAATGCCTTTTCATGACGTCATTTGTTATATGTCTTTTCTTAATGCCTTTTCTTAATGCCTTTTCTTAATGTCTTTTCTTAAATGTCTTTTCTTAATCTCATTTCTTAAATGTCTTTCCTTATATGCCGTTTCTTAATGTCATCTTAATAAGTGTCTTTTCTTAAATGTATTTTCTTAATGACTATCTTAATTCTCTTAATGCCTTTTGATTTAACTGATTTCTAGACTGCCTTCTGTTTCTGGCTTTGATAGGCTTCAATGACTTTCTCCTGGATAATTTCCCGCATTTCTGCAGTTATGGGAAAGAAAATATCATAGTAATCATCTTTCACTTTGCGGGAAGGCATTGAGGCAAAAAGCCCATTGCGGCCTTCAACAACTCTGATTCCTTTGACCACCACCTTATCATCTAAGGTCAAAGAAGCATAGGCCTTGACGTTGCTGCTGCCCTGAAAAGGAAAAATTCTGACTTCAGTTATTTCCATCCTATATTTACCCCCTTTAAATGTAATATATTAATTATATTTGGTAAATACAGGAAAGTCAAGCCCTATTTTATATTTCTCCTAAAAATTTCCATAGTTCATCTTCACCATCCCATTCCAGCGGTTTTAATTCTCCATCTGCCAAAATCAGGCTGACTCTTTCCTTCACAATTTCTCCAACCTGAAAGGATTTAATTCCTTCCCGATAAAGTTCCTGCTGAAGTTCCTCAGCCTCAGGCAGGGTAATCAGCATGCTGCCTGATGAAATCAACGCCAGGGGATTTAACCCCAGCCTGGAACAGATCTCTGCCACCGCCGGCCTGACGATTTCTGAACCGGGCTTTAAGTGAAAACCGCACTTTGAAGCGGCGCAGACCTCCTGAAGTGCACCATAAAGGCCTCCCTCGGTAATATCATGGAGAGAATTAACACCGTAGGAAGCAGCCAGGAGCCCTTCAGGCAGAACACTGAGTTCCTGCTGATAGCTCAGAGCTTCTTCCAGAGCCTCGGGGCTGACGCCCTGCTTCAGAAGATAATCAGGATAATCACCGGCAAGGATAAAGGCTCCTTCCAGACCCACCCCCTTGGTCAGAAGTATTTTATCTCCCGGCCTGGCTCCTCCGGTTGCCACAAATTTATCTCTGTCGGCCCGGCCAATGGCGGTAACAACAATTATTGTTTTGCTGACCTCACTGAGAACTTCAGTATGACCGCCCAGAACCTGAATGCCCAGGCTGCAGGCGGTATCATTGATTTCAGTCATTAAATCTCCGATCATCTCATCGGTCGCCTCTGGAGGCAAAAGCAGCACCACCTGAACCCCTATAGGGGAAGCCCCGGCTGCTGCCAGATCATTACAGGCAACATGGACAGCCAGATAACCAGCCTGCTGCCCGGCCCCGGTGATCGGGTCAGAGGAGATGGCCAGTACCTCTTCTCCAAAATCCACCACAGCACTATCCTCTCCCACACCGGAATTAACCAGAATATCTTTGCGATGGTGAGAAATTTTACTCAAAACTGTCTTCTCCAGTCGGGAGGTCGAAACTTTGCCAATCTGCATTCTCTTCACTCACTTCCCTGCTTATCCTTGAATATTTGTTTTTTCTTGTTTTCCATTATAGTTTTTCCCTTTAATCCTTTATATCATTCAAAATCTATCTCTAGTATTTTTCATGCTTTTATCTCTTATGCTTTTATCTCTTATCCTTTTATACCTCACACTCTATCTCTGCTATTCTTAATGCTTTAATTCTTTCATTCTTTTATATCCTTCATTTGGGTGACCAAATCTTAGGTTTATCTGATAACTAATTGAGGATCTCTTTATTGGAATATCGGCTGGAAAATCTGGCCGGAATCAGCTTTTCATACCCCTGCCAGCTCTTAAAAGCATCTTTCAGCAGATTTTCTCTGCTGAAATAAGCAATCAGAGTAGGGCCGCTTCCGGTCATCTGCACATGAACCGCCCCTGAAGCATATAGTTTATCTTCCAGTTCAGCCAGCTCGGGGACCAGCCGGAAGGTAATTGGCTGAAGAATATTTCGCCAGCCCTCCTGCCAGCTGATAGCTTCCCGGTTTTTTATCAGCTCCAGCAGACTGTCAAGAGAATATTCCTCAAACCCCTTTTTAGCTAATCTTTCTCTAGAAGATCTTTCCTTAAGAAATTTTCTATAAAATTCTCTCTCCTGGTCTGGCCTGTGATAAACCAGCTTATCAAAAAGATTGTAGACCTCAGCTGTAGAAACCGCCGCTCCGGGGTTAACCAGCAGTATCTGCTGAGCAGGCAGGTCGGGCAGAGCCTGTAATTCATCTCCCCGGCCCCGTGCCAGAGCAGTCCCTCCTGCTATACAGAAGGGCACATCCATTCCGAGTTCAGCTGCCAGTTTCTCCAGTTCCAGCCGGGAAAGCTGCAGACCAAATAATCTATTCATGCCCCGAAGTACAGCTGCAGCATCGGCGCTGCCTCCCGCCAGTCCGGCAGCCACAGGAATATTCTTTTCCAGCTCTATGCGAACCCCGGAAATCCTTCGAGGAAATCTGGTTTGTAAAAGTCGAGCAGCCTGCCAGGCCAGATTGCTGCTGCCCTCAGGGAGTTCAACCTCTATCTGCCCTCCGATAATTTCAAGCTCCAGACCATCAGACAGCCTGGTAATTTTAAGAGAGTCAGCCAGAGATAGGGACTGCATAATCATCTCCACCTGATGATAGCCATCAGGATAAAGACCCAGAATATTAAGAGCCAGATTCACCTTAGCCCGGGCTTTCTCGACAACCCCGGCAGGCTTACTGTTTTTTTGAACAGGAATGATAAACACCACCTGTGTTAAGGAGCTGCTTTAGCCATTATATCATTAATGCCTACTTTAATACCTACTTTTAATAGCTACTTTTAATACCTACTTTTAATAGCTACTTTTAATACCTACTTTTATAGCTACCTTTAATACCTACTTTTATAGCTACTTTAATTATTATAACATTAATATAAGTTTAAGTTAAGGAAAATACAAAATATTTATTTGCCATAGTCATTGCCATTCCTTAGCCATTCCTTTGCCGCTAAAATTAAGAGAGCTGACAAAAAACCAGTTATTAGCGGTAAGCCAGTCTCTGCCAGCAATTATCTAAATAAATTGCTAAAGTTTAAAGTGAATGCTATAATTATACAGAGGAGGGATTTCAATGGGAAATAATCAAATAAAGTGCTGGCATATTAACCACAGTTCAACCGCTGTTTATCATAGCAATACCGGGATTTTGCTGGTCTTTGACTATTATCAGCATCCAGAAGATCCCCGTTCACCGAAGTTTCCTGACTGCTGGCAGGATCTTCCCGGTCTGAAAAAGGCCTTCTTTTTTGTAACCCACAGCCATCAGGATCATTTTAATCCTTTGATATTTAACTGGAAAGATAAATTTCCTGAAACTACCTATATACTAAGCAGCGATGTAAAAACATCCCGGGTTAGAAGAAAGCTATCCGATGGAGATTTTTATTTTATCGCCAGTGAAAAGAAGCTTAATTTAAAATCAATCTATCTGGAAACTTACAAGTCAACCGATCAGGGTGTCAGCTATTATGTAAAGGATGAGGAGCTGAATCTTTTCCATGCCGGTGACCTCAACTGGTGGGACTGGAGCAGCTTCACCCCGGAAGAAAGAGCCCGGGAGGAAAGAGAATATAAAGAAGTTGTCAGCCAGGTTAAAAACCACCGGCTGCAGCTGGCCTTTGTACCGGTCGATCCCCGGCTGGGCGAAAGTTTCCATCTGGCCGGAGAGCATTTTATTTCCGAGGTAAAGCCAGAAGTCTTTGTGCCGCTCCATTTTCGGGATGATTATCCGATTATAACCAGGTTTAAAGAGAAAATCTCCGCTGACTCCAGCTGGATTCCGGAGCTCAAGCATCAGGGTGACAGCTTTGACTATAAGTTTTAAAGATTGGCTATTCCCGTAAACCACTGGTTGCTCGCAAGCCATACTTTTCTACACATAAAGGAAAATAACCATATAAGAGCCATAAAATAAAGTCACTTATGTAGTTATTTCGCAAAAGCAGCAAAAAATCTGGTTTACGCGCCAGAACCTCTGTGTGTCCTATCTCTCTTCTATGAATCTTCTGTTAATTACCTCCCCTGTCACCGATTCCTTTATTTTCAGTTTAAACCCCCGCTGAAAAGCGGGGGTTTAAAAGTACAGTCTATTTTTAGAGCAATAAGAATATCTTCAGAGCAATCAGGGTAGTTCCTGACATAATGGAACAGCATCTTAACCCCGGATAATAGGACAGCATCTTAACCCCGAATAAAAGGGCTGTATCTTAATCCCGGATAAAAAAGCTGTATCTTAATTCCAGATATAAAGAATTGTGCCATAAAACAAAACAGAAAAAACTGAACTTTAAGCCCTGAAGCAAACGATCTCTACCTTAATCCTTAAAGCAAAGATAGCGTACCTGCTGTACCTGGTGAAACCCGTTAATCAATCAACTCCAGCTCCCGACCGATTTTCTTGAACTTATCCAGGGCAAATTCCAGATCATCCTGGCTGTGGGTGGCCGATAGCATTACCCTGATCCTGGCCTTGCCCCGGGGCACTGTGGGAAAACCAATCGAAGTGGCAAAAATGCCCTCTTCCATCAGCCTTGCGCTGAACTTCTGAGCTGTTTTTGCATCGCCGATCATCACCGGAGTGATCGGGGTAACGGTCTTGCCCACATCGAAACCGGCCTGCTTCATCTTCTCCTGGAATATCTCTTTATTGTTCCAGAGCTTCTGCACCAGCTCATCATCCTTCTCAAGAATCTCAACGGCCTTTAGGGTGGCTGCCACGTCAGCCGGGGTTACTGCCGAGCTGAAAAGGAAAGGCCGGGCCCGCTGCTCCAGATATTCGATCAGGGTCTTGCTGCCGGCGGCACAGCCTCCCATGGTACCGAAGGCCTTGGAAAAGGTGCCGATCTCAATATCTACCTGGCCGTGGAGCTCAAAGTGGTCGACAATTCCCCGTCCATGGCTGCCCAGCACCCCTTCCCCGTGGGCATCATCAACCATGACGATGGCATCAAATTCCCGGGCCACCTCGACTATTTCCGGCAGGGGAGCTATATCTCCATCCATGCTGAAGACTCCATCGGTCACCACCAGAACTTTACCGGGATCATCCTCCCGGGCCTGTTCCAGCTGCTCCCGGAGTGAGTCCATATCAGCATGCTGATAAATTTTGATACTAGCCCCTGACAGCCTGCAGCCGTCGATGATGCTGGCATGATTTAATTCATCGCTAATAATTATATCCTCTTTGCCCATAATGGCAGGTATTACCGCCAGATTGGCATTAAAACCCGATTGAAAGGTAAGGGTTGCTTCCGCCTTTTTAAACCCGGCCAGTTTCTTTTCCAGCTCGCGGTGCAGCTTCATGGTTCCAGCTATGGTGCGAACCGCACCGGGACCGACTCCGTACTCTTCAACCGCCCGCTGGGCCGCCTTGACCACCTCGGGATGATTGGCCAACCCCAGATAATTATTGGAGCAAAAGTTCAGCTTCTCCTGACCCTCAATCTCAACCCAGGCACCCTGCGGACTTTCCAGCGTCCGTATGTTATTGTATAAACCCTGCTCCTTCAGGTGATTAAGTTCCTTCTGAAGCCTGTTTTCCAGATTCTTGTTCATCAGTTTAAGCCCCCTTAAGGTTTGAGCACGATCTTACCGCAGTTTCCTGATTTCATTAACTCCATACCTTTTGCAAAATCCTCCAGCGGGAATTCATGGGTAATTACAGGTTCAATATTAATCTTTTCTTCCTTCAAGAGCCTTCTGGCGATAAACCAGGTCTGGAACATCTCCCGACCGGTAACACCGATCATCTCTATCGCTTTAAATATCAAATCCGGAGAGAGATCAATCTCAACCGGACCATCGGGTACTCCCAGGAGAGCAATCTTTCCGCCCGGGGTGATCTGCTTGAGCCCCTGATTGATAGCAGCAGATGATCCCGACATTTCCGCAACAAAATCGACTCCTATGCCACTGGTAACCTCAGCAACCAGCGCCTCCAGATCTTCCTCCAGAGGATTGATGGCAAAGTCAGCCCCCATTTCTTTAGCCAGTTCCCGCCGGTAATCATTGGGCTCGGTGACTATCACGCTGGCTGCACCAAAGGCATTGGCCACCGGAATTGCCAGCAGACCTGCCGGTCCAGCACCGGTGATCAGCACATGTTTGGCTGCCACCTCGCCGGCTCTGATGGTATCAATGGCATTGCCAAGAGGCTCCTGGATCGAGGCATATCTGGCCGGTATGGCAGGATCGTTTTTCCAGATGTCAACTTCTTCGATAACGGCATAATCAGCAAAGACTCCATCGGTGTGGACACCCAGGATCTTCATCTTAACACAGATATGCTGCAGTCCAGTTTTGCACTGATAACACTGACCGCAGGGAATATGGGTCTCGGCCGAGACAAAATCTCCCACCTCTACCGAAGTAACCCCTTCTCCCAGGGCCACAACCTCTCCCGCCATTTCATGTCCCATGATCTGAGGCGGGTTAACATTCTTCTCTGCCCACTTATTCCACTTATAAATATGAAAATCGCTTCCACAGATCGAGGTTCTCTGAATCTTAACCAGAACCTGCCCTGAAGCAGGATCGGGTACGGGAACTTCCTTGAGCTCAGCTCCGTATTCCGGCCCGGTCTTAACTACAGCTTTCATGCTGCTGGCCATTTACTTCCCCTCCTATATTGATTTGATCCTGCTCCCTGCTCTATTTCTACTTATCTACCTAGAATTATACCATAATTATTTTAAAAAAATCAAAATTTAATCATCGCAGGACACCAGTTTGCATTAAAATAAAGAAAAAGCAGGCATATTTTCAGCTCTGGCCAGCAAGAAAAAAGCATTCCGGGTCAGGTCAATTTCCTGACAGCAGGAATGCTGCAAATTAATGTTTTTGGAACACTAAATCTCTTTTTCATCTGGGAATATAATCTCCCCACCACTGCTATGGCCGGTTTTCTCCCCTATCTTCCCGGTGAGCTAATGAAAATTGCTGCAATTCTAATCCTTGCCAGTATGCTGCCTGTAATCCCAGGATCCCATCCTCAGTTAAAAAATCTTATATTATTAGCGTCAATAACCGCTTTTTAATCAAAGACTCATTCCTCAAACTCAAAGGAAATATTGCTGGCCGGGCTGATAAGATGCATCCGAACCTGGTTGTCAGCCTCGGTAAAATTTGGCGAGCGAAAAAGATCCTCTTCAACCTGTTCTAAATCATAATCCAGAAAATCGTCATAACTGAGCGCACCCTCAGCCCTGATCTCAACTCCGGTATTCTCCAGAAAAATCAGTTTAATATTGGAAGCCCCGGAGTTTAAATGTACGCTGGTGTCATAACTGGCAAAGTTGATTTTCAGATCGCTGATTCCAGAATTAATTTCCAGATTATTTACCATTAGCTCCCTGAGATCCAGCTGATAATAACCTGCTCCAGAATCAATTGTTATATTATAATAAACATCGGGATGGAGTTTTAAAACCGCTGAATTGACGATATCCATGTTTTCCAGCTCAAACTCTCTCAGCTGATCAACCTCCAGCAGCCCCCGGCCTTCCTGACTGTCAAAATGAAATTCTATTCCCGGCTCCCTGTCCTGGTTGCGATAATTGAAGGAAAGATCATAAAGTTTTTCCCTCTCTTCAGGTGAAAATATATCAATTCTGCCGGCATCGATACTGAGATTGATATCAAGCTGCCTGATATCATCAGTATAATCCCTGGAGGACTCTACTGTCTCCTCCCTTCTCGCAGGTTCTTCTACCTGACGCCTTGGAGTCAGCCAGTAATGATAATGGGGAAAATACTGAGGAAAAATCAAAGCAGCAGAAATGACAATTATAAAAAGCGGCGTCAGCCACCAGAAGCTGGTCCTCTTCACCAAAAGATTTAGACCGAGCAGGATCAGCAGCAGCGGCCAGAAACTTAAAACAATCTGCCAGATGTTGTAGGACAGAATATCCAGGGTATTTAATAAAAATAAAGCGCCCAGTGCAATAAAAACAACCCCGGTGGTAATGCTGTCCCGGCGGTTCTGGCGAGATCGCCTGGCAGCCTTATCTATTTCTTTGCTGTTATTAGCCATCACTCCCCACTCCCCTAACCAGCACAGCAATACCCAGAACTATCAGAATAAAGGGCCAGAAGGTTCTAAAATAAACCCGAGGCATCCAGAGATCCAGTAAAAATAATGCTCCCGCAATAATCAAAATAGCTCCCAGGTAACGCTGACCTTTAGAGCCTTTCCCAAAGGCTGTACCCTCCCGGCTTTCTCCTTCTTCAAGCTCGATATCGATATATTCCTCATCATCCTCTTCCCGGTAACCCTCATTATCAGTCTGATAACGGCTGCGGGGCTCCTCCGGAATAATAATCCAGGCAATAAGATAGGCCAGCACTCCGGCCCCCTGAGCAAAAAACATCAGAATAAAAAGCAGGCGGATCAGAATAGGATCAATCCCAAAGTATTTAGCAATTCCCCCGCAGACTCCTCCAATAACCTTTTCTCTTCTGGATCTGTATAATCTTTTGACATCATCAGCCATGGCTAAAACCTCTTTTCGGCAAAAATTTCACAGCAAACCTTCATCATTATTATACACGAGAAAGAACAATAAATGCAACAGAACAAAGGAATTATTTGTTAATCTGCAGATAAAATTTTGCTTGAATAATGATAATATAACTGATAAAGTTAAGTTGGATTCCTGTTATTCGGCAGAATATCACTTTAGGGTACCGGGCAGAATATCACTAAATCGACTGATAATCTGTGATTTAAAGTAGTTTGCCGGGATAATCTTTATCCAGGAAGGGAGATGGAATAATGGAAGGTACTGCTGCTTCGCCGGGGATTGCTATTGGCTCAGCCTTTCTGCTCTTTGGCGAGTCAGGTCAGGCTATCGGGGCCAATCTGGGAGCTGATGACCATGATTTTGAATTAAATCGATTTTATCAGGCTCTGAATGAAGCTTTAGAAGATATTGAAGTACTGCAGAAGAAAGTGCAAGGAAAAATTGGTAAAAAGGAAGCCAGCATTTTTTCTTTTCAAAAAGAAATCATGGCAGAAAAAGAATTCTCAGAAAATGTAACTCACTTTATCAAAGAGGAAGGCCTCTCGGCTGAAAAAGCTGTCCAGCGGGCAGTTCGGCAGTATGCCGCCGAACTGAGCGACAGCCAGAGCAGCTATATAAAAGTAAATGAAGAAGATGTTAGAGATATTGGGGAAAGACTGGTAAATCTGCTCCAGGGACAGGATATCAAGCTCGATATCAGCCAGAATAATATTATTATAGTTGCCAGAGAACTGAGTCCCTCCCAGATAGCCCGGCTCAACCCTGAGAAGGTTCTGGGCCTGGTAACTGCTGAGGGCTCCAGCACTTCCCATGCTGCCATTCTGGCCAGCTCGCTGGGGCTGCCGGCTGTGGTAGGGATTGGCAGGGAAAACCTATCCAGAATCAGCCAGGGAGATACTCTAATTGTCGATGGTAAGGAAGGGCTGGTTTATTTAAATCCTCCTCAGAACCTGATTTCTGATTACCGAAAAAAACAGTCACAGCTGCTCTGGCGCAGCCAGGAACTTAATAAATATCGCGACAAAAAACTCATCAGGACTGATGGCAGCCGGCTCTTTGTCAGTGGTAACATTGGAAAATCTTCAGAAGCTTCAATAGTTAAGCAAAAAGGGGGAGAGGGTATCGGGCTTTTCCGGACAGAATTTCTCTATCTGGGTCAGGTTAATCCCCCGGATGAAGAGGAGCAGCTCAAAGCTTTCAGCGAGGTGCTGGAACATTTCCCTCAGGATCCGGTAATCATCCGGACCATGGATATCGGGGGAGATAAAGAAATACCCGGACTAAATCTTCCTGCTGAAGAAAACCCCTTTCTCGGCTATCGGGCAATCAGGGTCTGTCTCGATAACCGGGACTATTTTAAAGTTCAGCTACGGGCAATTCTCCGGGCAGCTGCCCGGGGAGAGGTAAAGGTCATGTATCCCATGATCTCTTCCCTGGAAGAGGTGCGAACTGCCAATGCCATACTCCGGGAGGCCCGGGGTGAGCTTGATGCCGCCGGCAAAGAATACGGTGAACTCGATGTGGGAATTATGGTTGAAATTCCTGCTGCAATTGCTATGGCAAGAGAGCTGGCCCGCGAAGTCGATTTTTTCAGCCTGGGAACCAATGATTTAATTCAGTATGCAATTGCAGTGGACCGCAGCAATGAAAGAATAAAAAGTCTGCATACTCCCTTTCATCCGGGAGTATTGAGGATGATAACCCGGACTGTGATGGCTGCCAAAGAGGCAGGCATCAGGGTTTACATGTGTGGAGAGGCTGCCGGAGAAAAGCTGCTGCTTCCCTTCTGGCTGGGCCTGGGATTGGACCAGTTGAGCATGGGTCCCGGCAAAATTCTTGAGACTAGGGCCATTCTCTCTCAGTGGCTAAACCGGGATACCAGGAAAATCGTCGAGGAAGTTCTGAAAAGAAACACCACTGCAGAAATTCAATACTATCTCTCCCGGATTTTTTTAGAAAAACATAAGTAAATTATAACAAAATTTTACCCCTATTTCTCTAATAAGCCAGCTGCCAAGATAAGCAGCTGGCTTTTCTAATGTAAAAAAAATGTAAAATTAATTTGAAGTCTATTTACTTTGATAAAAATATAATATATAATTCATTGAGGTCTGTTAGCACACAATATTTTGTTTTTATATTATTTTTTAACACAAAATACATCTTCTTAATCAGGAGGTCTCTCTAATGATCGCCGAAAGAATTTTAATAATTGAAGAAGAGTGCGAACTGAGGGATAAGCTGATCAATTATTTAGGAAATTGTGGATATAAAGCCTTCCGCTGCTCTAGAGGTGATAATATAATCAAAGAAATAATGAACCATAAGATTAATTTAATTATCTTAGATTTAGACATAAAAAAGAGTTTATTAATTCTAACAAAAATAAAAAAATATACTGACATACCTGTAATAGCAATAAGTTCAAATAATATGGAAGAGTTTGAACTTGAAGCATATAAAATAGGCGTTCATGACTTTATTACCAAGCCTTTAAATTTAAAAATCCTGTTAGCCAAGATAAAAAGTATTTTTAAGCAGCTGAAAAGAAAGCCTACAATAGAACATTTTTATGATATAGATTTTGATACCCAAAACCAAATATTATATGTCAAAGGGAAAGAAATTAATCTAACCCCCCAGGAGTTTTCGCTGTTAAAATATTTAGTTGATCATTACGGACAGGCTTTAACCAGAGAAGAAATTCTAAGAGATGTCTGGGATTTCGATGTCTCAGGAAATACAAGAACCGTTGATGCTCACATCAATCAACTCAGAAACAAATTAGCTGCAAGCAGGTCCTTTATTAAAACTGTTCGTAATAAGGGGTATAAATTTGAAGTTAATGAAGAAGAGGTTTTGCCTTCAATATTTGAAAATAATGAGGATGACGGCTGTTATATCTGCCAGTAAAAACCTGAACTAGTAAAAAACCTGCTAAATTTAAGTCAAACTTTAATAAAGTAAATAGCAGAACACCTTAAATAGGCTGACCGATTTTTTAACTAAATTGGTCAGTTTTTTTGTTTGATGCTAACTGCATCTGAAATCATCAGCTAAATGTTAAGAGCAGGTAAGGTTTATAAATAAGCAGTAAGCAATATCATCGTTATATATAAAAGGTAATATTCTGGTAAGAAAACTTATGAAAGTATTTACAAACTCTTTAACTGCCTTTATAATTCCTGTTAGTCAAACCTTAATATTTTCCCACAGCATTAAAACAATCCTGGAATAAGTTTGAAAATATTCAAGAGAATAAATATAAAATTTGAGTGGTGATTATAATGCAGCAAAAATTAGACAGGACTCTTGGACTATATTCTGCCATTACAATCAGTGTCGGTACAATGATTGGTTCTGCCATTTTTGTTCTGGCAGGTACCAGTTACGAAGTTGCAGGACCTTCTGCCTCTTTTGCAGTTTTTCTCTCAGGAATAGCGGCCTTTTTTACTGCCTTCTCTTTTTGCGAGCTGGTTACTTTTATACCAACAGCTGGTGGCGGCTATGCCTATGTTAGAGAAGCTGATGACAATGGAATACTGGGTTTTATATGTGGATGGGGGTTCTGGTTAGGATATGCCATGTCCTGCGGATTGTTTGCCCTGGGTTTTGGCACTTTTTTAAATTACTTTGTGCCTGTTATCCCCAGAATGATAGGTGCTTACGGTCTCATTATTTATGTCATGGCTACAAATATTAAAGGAGTGGAAAACTCCGGACGTCTGCAAAATATTATAACTACCGGTTTAATAGGAATCTTGTTTTTATATATTTTTTACGGAATTTTTCATCTCGACCTTTCCTATCAAACCCCTCATTTTCCTGAAGGTTTAAGCGGAACTTTTACAGCTGTAGGTTTCCTCTATATCACCTATATTGGATATGGGCTGGTAACTACAGCCAGTGAAGAGGTAATTAATCCAGAAAAAAACATCCCCAAAGCAATTATAATATCTCTGATTTTAGTTACCTTCATTAAAACAGCAGTTTTTTTTATCGGTGCTTCTATTATTCCCTGGGAAAACCTGCTGCCCCATGTAACCAGCACCCCTTTAACCAATACAGCGGTTGAAATGGCAGGGGCCTATGGAGGGGTTCTCTTTGCTTTTGCTGGTTTACTTGCCAATCTTTCTTCTATAAATACAGCTATGTTAGCTGCCTCTAGAACTTCTTTTGCAATGAGCCGGGATTACAATCTGCCAAGTATATTTAAAAAAATTAATCCCAAAACTAAAACGCCTATTTTTTCAATTCTGGCTGCAACTTTGATTGTCTTTATATCCACCAGCATTCAAGATTTAGAACATATTTCGACAATTACAAGTATTTTTGCCCTGGTCGGTTATAGTTTGGTTAATATTGCAGTAGTAGTATTTAGAAAAAAAAGGCCTGATGTTAAAAGAGCTTTTAAAGTTCCATTTTACCCCTATACTCCGATCCTTGGTGTCGTTGTTAATGTTTTATTGGTTATTCAACTAATGATAAGTGATCTATTTGCTATGCTGATAGCATCTTTGATTATGTTTGCTGGAATAGGTTATTATTTTCTGTTAAAACCCAAACTAGAACAGGCCCCAAAAGGAGTAACTCCAAACCCTATCCCGGTCTTAAAAGCAAATCAATTTCATAATCATGATAACTATAATGTTTTAGTAGCAATTGGAGAAAACAAAAATGCTAAAAACCTGTTAAAGCTCGGCTCAATGATAGCAAGATACCATCAGGGAAAAATAATTCCTCTTCATGTTATTGATGTCCCGGAGGTTATTCCTATTGATTCTCGAAATGAACAGTTTGCCCGGAAAACTAATTACTATCAGGATCTTATAGATAATTACTTTCAAGATAAAAATTTGAAGAGCCTAATGTCTGATTCGCTTTCAATTATTTCCAGAAATACCTCCCATGCAATTTTAGAAACAGCCAGAAACATAAAACCGGATTTAATTTTGATGGGCTGGCACCGATCGGGCCTAGCCTATCGCATGCTGGGCGGACCAGTCCATAATACTCTGCAAAAAACTTCCATTCCAGTTGCTATATTTAAAAAGGGGAGTAATAATAAAATAAAAAATATTTTATACCCCTACGGCGGAGGATATCATTCGAGATATACTCTAAATGTAATCAAAAACCTTACTGATAGCTATAATGCTGATTTAACCATCCTCCATATCGCAGGCCAAAATGCCAATCAAGAAGAATGTCAGGAAATAGCAGAAATTTTAAGAAAAGGAATAGAACAGGTTAAACTTGCTGCAAATATAAAAATAAAAAAATCAAATTCTCTTACTGAAGGAATTATTAAGGCATCAGAAAAACATGACCTGGTTGTGTTAGGGACCAGCAGTGACTGGGGAGTAAAAAACTATTTAACCGGTTCTACCACAGATAAAATCATGGAGAAGATTGACTGCAGTGGGTTAATAGTCAGGGGAGAGAAATTGATAATCGAAAAAAAATATTTGCGGAACTTTTCTGCTAAATTGAAAAAGCTGCTAACTGATTGATTTTAGTTTTACAAGGGGGGAAATAATTGTGTCTAAATATTGGTTAGGTAAATTACTGCTGCTAATTATATTTATAATAATTATAGCTGCAATTGCAGCTGCCTCAATAAGCAATATAATTATAAGCGATTCCTATGCAGAGCAAAATTTCTCCCGGACTAAACAGGCGCTTGAATCCAGTTATCAAATATTTGCTGAAAAAGTCCCTGGAGATTGGGAAGAAAAAAATGAAAAACTAAAAAAGGGTGGAAAGAGTCTAGAAAACAAAAAAAGAATAACAGGTTATATAAGCGAGATTTTAGACGGGCAGATTGTTATTTATTCCAGTGAAGAGAAGATTATTAATAAAGGAGTTTTTGCAGAAAAAGACTTCCCTGAAGCTGCTCCTGCTAAAAACTCCCTCATTTTTTCCAGAGAAAATATAAATATTTATCAAACAAAAATATCAGAGCATGAATTTTTTGTCGGCAATAAGGTATTAACCGATAAAAATGATAAAATTATAGGGAACTGGATGATTTTTCTGCCTGCTGCAGCCAGCTCTAAAATAATGGGAGCTGCTTATCAAAAAATATCAATAGGGGCAAGAATTGCACTATTATTAACAATAATCATTTTTTTAGCTTATTTTGATTCAGCCAATAAACTAAATGAATTTAGCCAGAGGCAAACAAGCTCAAACTAGGCAGATGATAATTATCAGTCATAACTTCCGTCTAATTCAGAAAAAGTCAACGATTAAGTAATTGAATATTTCAATAGCCCTGCACCGAACTTCCTTCAACAATGGTAGAAAATCCAGAAAATAAAATTACAATCACAAGAAATATGAATTAATCTCCATAATGATGCTGTACTTTAGCCAGAGCGCTGCGGCTGACATAGGATTCCCGATAAAGAGTATCGCTGCGGGCTACCCAGGCAGAGGTAAAGCAGACAATTGTAGCAGGTTTCATTAGCTCTAAGCCAAACAGCTCGGCTGCTAAAATCGTGGTAGTTACCGGTATGTGGGCAGCACTACCAAGCACCCCCACAGAACCCGCTGTAATAATAGCCAGCGGAAAATCATAGTTTAATATATTGCTCATAATTGCTCCTGTGATAGCTCCAATAGTAAGGCTGGGTGCAACCACTCCACCACTACCCCCGCTGCCAATAGTAAAGGAGGTGGCTATAATTTTTCCTGCCAGCAATAATATTAAGAATCCTGTGCCAAAACTGTCTGCTACCGAAATTCTTTCAACCAGAGAAATCCCCGTTCCTAAAATCATAGGACTTGCTATTAAAGCTGTCAGCCCTGTTAAAGCTCCCGCAAAGGCAGTTTTTATATAGGTTGGTACCCCTATTTCTTCATTTAATTCTTCATAGCCATATAAACTTTTGATATAAGCCAGGCTGACAAATCCTACTAAAACCCCGATACCTATAAAAAGGATAATATCTCTTTCGGGTTCAAAAATGTAGCCTTCAGGAATAGGGAAGGTAAATAAACTCTCCTGCCCCAGTATTATTGCATAGACATAATAGGCGGTGATACTGGAAATAAAGCTGATAAATAAAGTATTGTATTCAACATCATCACGATAAAGAACCTCTGCTCCAAATACCCCCCCGGCCAGTGGCGCAGTAAATATTGCCCCAAAAGAAGCTCCCATACCACAAATTACAATCATTCTTATATCTTTAAGCCCTAATTTAAGTTTTTTGCCGATCATATATCCCAGACCCCCACCCATCTGAACAGTGGGACCCTCCCGGCCTGCCGAGCCTCCAAAGGCAATGGTAAAAACGCTGGCCACAAGTTTAATGGGCACCACAATGAAGTTTACCCGTCCCCAGTTTTCATTATAGGATTTTATAATCGCATCGGTACCGTGACCGGCCGCTTCGGGAGCAAAGGTATCAGTCAGCCAGCCGCTCATAAAGAGGCCAAAAATAGGCATAATATACACCAGATTAGTTGCAGCCAGGCCGGAAAGCAGCTCGATTCCTAAATTTAGTGTTCCCGTAAATACTACTGCAGCTCCTCCTACCACCAGCCCCACCAGCACGGCTATCCCGGTCCACTTGGATATATATTTCAGTGAATCAACAGTCTGTCTGGCATCCTTTTTCAGTCTCATTTTCAGCAAAACCCCCTGGCAATAAATCTGAAGTATAATCTATAATTTATAGTCTATAATTATAACAATATAGTTTGCTGATAAAACTATTAAATACTTGCTGGTTTGCTAACAGAGTCTGCTGCCTCTCTGCCTTTACCTCTTTTAGCCGCCAGCCTGCTCCTCTGCCTGGTCTCCGGTAACAGCCTTAAGAGAAAAAACAAATTTAGAGCCTTCACCTACTACACTTTCCACCCAGATTCTCCCTTTATGGGCTTCCACAATTTCTTTGCTGATGGCCAGGCCCAGACCGCTGTCACAGTGCTCGTCATCTCTGGTCAGGCAGACAAACTGCTCGAAAATCTTCTCCTGGTCTTCAGGAGCAATGCCCTTGCCCGAATCTTCCACAGAAATGAAGACCCAGTCCCCGGTTTTCCAGCTTGCAAGAGAAATTTTATCCTCTACTCCGGAATGATGAATGGCATTGTCCAGCAGATTGATTATCACCCAGGATATTTTATTGCTATCAGCCTGAACCGGGGGAATATTTTTCTCGAGGTCTACTTCTATCTCCAGCTCTTTATCCCGGATCTCCTTCTCCAGAGCATGGACCGCCACATCAATCAAGTGATCCACATCAACCTTCATTTTCGGCGAAAGATCAAAGTGAATTTCATCATGATAGGTTGTTACGCTCTCATGATAGGCCTGAATTAAATCGGTCCGGTTAACTATTCCCAGCAGCCTGTGATCCTCTTCATTATCAATTACCGGAATAATCCGGGCATTAACTTCGTTAATCAGCCGGGAAGCCTTCAAAAGATTGTCATCCGGGTAAACTACTCCGGGGGCAGGAAAAATATATCTTGCTATCTTTTCCTCCTCATCCGCCTGGGTTTTAAGCTGGCGGGAAATAGTATGATAATTTATGACACCGACAAGTTCTCCTGTCGCTGTTTTTACCACCGGCAGATAGGTGTAAAAGGTTTTTTCAAATATCGACCGGGCCCCGGCAAAAGTAGCTGTCTCTGGAATGGTAATCGGATTGGTAGTCATAACCTTTTCAACAGCTATATTTTTTAATACCTGCTCTTTGTTGATGCTGGTAACATCCACTCCCCGGTTCAGCAGTTTGGTGGTGTAGATATTTTTCTTTTGCACCCGGGAAGTTATTACCGTACTGACGATACAGGAAAACATCATCGGTAAGATAATCCGATGATCCTGGGTCATCTCAAACAAAATTATAATCGAGGTCAGTGGGGCATGAGTGGCCCCGGCAAATACTGCCCCCATCCCCACCGTAGCATAGGAACTGGGTCCGGCTGTTACTGCAGGAAATAAATTATGAACTACTATACCGTAGGAGCTGCCCAGCATTGAGCCGATAAAAAGAGAGGGAGCAAATATTCCTCCCGAGCCTCCGCTGCCCAGGGTGAGATTGGTGGCCAGAATTTTGGCAAACAGCAGGCCAAAAACCACCAGAAAAGGGAAGTTTGCATGCAGGGCCCCTTCCATGACCGGATAGCCGGTGGCATGAATCTCCGGCACCATCAGGGCCATAACTCCCAGTAAAAGTCCTCCCAGAGCCGGTTTAAGATATTCCGGCATTGGCAGTTTAGCAAAAAGGTGTTCAAAGTAATACAGGCTGTTTTCAAAGAGCAGGGCCACCCCGGCAGCCACCACTCCCAGCAGCAGATAAGGTATAAATTCCCAGACACTGACAAAAACATGGGGAGGTATGTCAAAGACAGCCCCACGACCGCCCAGCAATATGTTGGCAATAACCGTACCGACTAACGATGCCACCACAATAGGAGAAAAACTCTTTAGCTTGATATCCTTTAAAAGAACCTCCAGACTGAAAAGCACACCTGCCATGGGAGCATTAAAGGTCCCGGCAATTCCAGCAGCAGCCCCGGCTCCCAGCAGAGTCTCCACTTCGTCCGGTTCCAGCTCCAGAAATTGACCCACAAAGGAGCCAAAGGAGGCGCCAATCTGAACAATGGGACCCTCCCGTCCGGCTGAACCTCCCGAACCGATGCAGATAGCTGATATTACAGCCTTTAAAGGGGCTACCCTTCCCCGGATTACACCGCCCTTTAAGGCCACCGATTCCATAACTTCTGGAACACCATGACCCTTGGCCTCCTGAACGAAAAAAGAAATCAGAGGGCCAATAATCAATCCGCCCAGAGCAGGAGCCAGCACCCTGTGATACCAGGGCAGAGCCCGAACCACATCCAGAAAGGTATCGGTAGTAGAAGGAGCAAAAAAGATATCTTTAAAAAAGCCGATTAAATTATAAAAGATTGCAGCTCCTAGTCCCCCAATTATACCGATGATAGCACCGAGAATAACCAGCTGCGGCATGTCCGGGTTTTTAAACGAGTCCAGGGCAGCTTTTAAAATATTATTCCTCTTCTCCCGAAAACCTGTAAAAAATCCTCTCATAAACATTTTCCGCCAGTTAACTTCAGATTTAAAGATATATAATTCACAATATTTGTAGTAGAATCAGCTGACCTGCCGGACCATATAGCTAAAGTATCCCCGCTATTACAGCCCAAGTATGCTCCTTTTTTTATTCTTTTTCCTGCGGAATAGATAAATAATCTCATCCCCTGCCTCCAGGCTTTCAATTTCTGAGGGAAGCTGATAATTGCCATTCCGTACCACAAACATGGGCTGAATTATATCATCAAAAAAACTATTGATTTCACAGGGATTTTTGCCGGATATCTCCTTCTTCTCAGCAACTTTAAGCACACTAAACTCCACATCAAGATTAATCTTCTGCATTAACCTGACAAAATCAACTCCCTGCAGACGGGTAACTATTTCAGCTGCTACCGCTTCTGCCGGATCAAGAATATCATCAAAATCCATCAATTCCGCAAGTTCCCGGTAGGCAGGGTCGGTTACCCGGGCTACAACCTTTGGTATTCCCAGTTTTTTGGCCGCTTTGGCAGCCAGAATATTGGATTGATCATCTCCGATGACAGCAATAAACACATCAGCCTCCTCGGCTTTAGCTTCCTTCAGGACACTGGGATGATTGGCATTACCCCAGACAATTTCAACCTCGGGAAAAGCCTCAGAAATCCATTCGCAGGTCTTAGCATCCGCTTCAATAACTGTCACAGAGTAATCTTTATCATTCTGAAAAAATTTCATCAAGTTTTGCCCGCTTTTATCGCCACCGGCAATTATTATTTTCACAGGTACCCACCTCCAGTAGATTCTCAAAAATCGTTCTTAAAATCTTGAAATCTCAAAACCAGCATAAGAACTCTCTGGAAATCCATAACAACTCTTTGAAACCGACTAGACTATAACTTGATACCTTTTTAGACCACTCTCTATATACATCTTTTACCATCATATAAAACTCTTCAGACCGCTCTTTATGCCTTTTCTTTATGCCTTGACCTTACTGCTCTTTAATTCCTCTATAGACCACTCTATAAATACTTTTAAACTCTATAAGCCTCTTTAGCGCTCTCTAAACATCTTTCCACTATCCGCTCTATAACTGCTTTAAGCCACTATATAACCTCTTTAAACCAATTTATAAACCCCTTTTAAGAACACTTAAGACCATTTTTAAACCTCTTTAGAATACTTTTTAAACCTCTTTAGACTACTTTATAAACCTCTACTACTTTATAAACCTCTTTAGACTACTTTATAAACCTCTTTAGAATCCGCTCATAATATATTTCTCTTTATTATAATGATATCCTGCAGTCTTTATAAAAATATCAAATTTAAGTCAGAAGCTCAAAACTTAAAAAAGTTACTTCTCCATATCAGGACAACCTGCCAACCAGTTCTGCCACAGCAGAAAGAGCTCTTTCAATCTCATCCTTGCTGGTAAAATAACCGGGGCTGAAGCGCAGAGTGCCTGCTGGATAGGTGCCAGCTGCCCTATGAGCCAGAGAGGCGCAGTGCAGGCCAGAACGGGTCATCACTTCGTACTCCTGATCCAGCCTGAAGGCCACTTCAGCCGGGTCAATCTCCCTGAAGGTTACCGACAGGGTGCTGACCCTGGGGTTTTCCAGGCCGGGACCAACAATCTCTACCCCGGGAATTTCCTGAAGTCCCCGGTAAAGCTGATCTGTCCTGGCCTTAATCACCCTGGCAATCTCATCCCGTCCGGTTTCCTGAAGAAATTTCAGAGCAGCAGCAAGCCCGGCAATGCCCGGCGTGTTCTGGGTACCGGCTTCAAATTTATCGGGCAGCAGTTCCGGCTGAAGCAGCTCATCGGATTTGCTCCCGGTCCCCCCTTCAATAAAGGGAGCCGTACAGGAAGCAGCCTCCTCGCTGATTACCAGTCCCCCGGTCCCCTGAGGTCCCATCAGCCCCTTATGCCCGGTGAAGGCAATAAAATCAACTTCCAGAGCACCGAGCTGCTCCCATTTAAAATTATATCCTCCCGCCGTCTGAGCGGTATCAATCAAAACAGCCAGCCCCAGATCCTTAGCCCTTCGGCTCAGCTTTACCACCGGCAGCCTGAGGCCGGTAACATTGGAAGCATGATTGACTATCAAAAGCCTGGTTTCAGGGCACTGCAGCCTTTCCAGATCCTGAAGATCTACATCACCCTGAAGAGTAATCGGAAGGTAATCCAGGGTAATCAGGCCCTTCTCCTTAAGCCGGTGCAGGGGTCGCAGCACAGAATTGTGTTCATAGCGGGTAGTAATAACATGATCGCCAGCTTTGAGGTAGCCCTTGATCACCAGATTGAGAGAATGAGTAATATTCTGAGTCAGTATAATCTGGTTAATGTCGGCAGCACCAAAAAGGTCAGCCAGCAGCTCCCTGGCTTCAAGAATAATCCGGCCGGCAGAGAGAGAACTGCTGTGACCTCCCCGACCGGGATTGGCACCTATATTTTCCATAAAACTGCACATTGCCCGGACCACCCCCTCCGGTTTGGGAAAAGAAGTGGCGGCATTATCTAGATAGATGGTTTTCATTATTTATTTCCCCCCTGAGCATGAGGCAATTATGAGATTGACGGCCCACTCTGGCTTTTCTGCTTATTATTATTTTTATGCTTTTTATACTAATTATGCTTCATTATCCTGTTTATGCTAATTATGCTTCATTATTTTTATACTAATTATGCTTTATTATTCTGTTTATGCTTTTCATACTGTTTCTGTTGTTTCTGCTTTTTATTCTACTTTTGTTTGTTATGCTTTTTATGCTGGGGATATTTTCCTTAATGTTCATGGTCATTATAACCCGACAGCCCATAATCTGCAAGATAATTATGTTTTAATATAAATATTTTTTATTTATGAGATAATTTTTATTGATTATTTCCGGTGTTTGTGTTATTATGTACAAAGTAATTGATCAGGCTGAGCCTGACCTACAGGCTAATATACCTTGAAAATTTGCAGAAAAATTTTCGCGTATTGTTGTGCCCCGGAGGGGCATGATAGTTTATCTTGAAAATATGTCGTGATATTTTCATATATTGTTGTGCCCCGGAGGGGCATGGCTGTTTATCTTAGTAATTTTGCTGGTAATAATTCTAAAATCAAGCCGGGAGTTGATTGCAGTGAATGAAAAGAAATTTATTATTCTAAGTGGCGGGATTATCGGTCTGCTGGCCGCTCTGCTGGTAAGATTCGGCAATCCACCGAATATGGGAATCTGCATGGCCTGTTTTCTCCGTGATATTTCTGGAGGATTGGGACTGCATCGGGCTAACGTTGTGCAGAATCTCCGTCCGGAAATCGTGGGTTTTGTCCTGGGTGGCTTTCTTTTAGCCCGGGCCAAAGGGGAAATCAAGCCCCGAACCGGATCCAATCCCATGCTGAGATTTCTGCTGGGAATGTTCATGGCCATTGGAGCCCTGGTCTTTCTGGGCTGCCCCTGGAGAATGATTTTGCGGCTTAGCGGAGGAGATTTAACAGCTATTGGAGGTCTGATTGGTTACGCAGCAGGAATTTATGTCGGGGTAATTTTCCTGAAAAAAGGATTTTCCCTGGGAAGAGCCTATTATAATCTCAATCCGGCCAGCGGATATCTGGTACCGCTAATTTTTCTGGGAATAATAATTTTACGAATAGCCAGCCCGGAATTTATCTTTTTAAGTTCAGCCGGACCCGGTTCCCAGTTTGCTCCAGTCTCACTTGCCCTGGGAGCAGGCCTGGTTGTAGGGGGTTTAGCTCAGCGCAGCAGGATCTGTACTGCTGGAGCTTTTCGCGATATGTTTTTAATCAGGGATAATCATCTTCTCAACGGGGTTTTAGCAATTTTCCTGCTGGCTCTGGGTGCCAATCTGATATTTGGCCAGTTTAATCTGGGTTTTGCTGACCAGCCGGTAGCCCATAATGAGTTTATCTGGAACTTTCTCGGAATGGCCATTGTTGGAATAACCGCCGTCATGCTGGGAGGCTGCCCTTTACGACAGACCATTCTCGCCAGTGAAGGCGATCTGGATGCTGGACTTACTGTGCTGGGACTGATTGTGGGAGCTGCCTTTGCTCACAACTTTGGTCTGGCAGCCACTCCTGATGGAGTAGGTTTTAACGGCCGGGTGGCTACAATTGCCATTCTGGTTGTGGTGATGACTATAGGAGCTGTCAATGCCTTTCAAAATAATCGGGCTCTCAGTTGATAATCGGAAGTTTCTCTGATATCAACCTGGTCTGATTTTATCCTCTTATAATTCTATTTATTTTTTGCTCACTTAAAATGTCTTTAATTATTTATCGTTGCTAGTATCTGGAATCTGGAAACTGGAACCTAGAAACTCAAATCTGGAAAAAGGTATGATTCTGCCAAAAAGCTAGAAGCTTTATCTGTTTTTGGGCTTTTAATCTAGCAGAAGCAGAGATTAGCCTGAAACATAAAATTAATGAATATATTAATGAAATGAGGGATAGAGAATGTCCAAAAAAACAGTTGATACCTCAGGGTTTTCCTGTCCTCAACCTTTAATGATGGTTAAGCAGGCTCTGGAGTCTGAGAAAGAAGAGTTTTCAGCAATTATTGATACCGAGGTAGCGAGGGAAAATATCACCCGGTTCTTAACCAGCCAGGATGCTGAATTTGCCGTAGAGAAGGATGGCGACAGGTATATTTTCCAGATTAAACCCTAAATTTCTGCTGTTAAATGGCTGTCTGGCGATGATTACAGTCTGCTGGCTGCTGCTTTCATCCTGCTGTCTTCTGACTGTCCGATGATGATGTCAATCTGCCGCAGGTTTTTGCTGACAGCAGATTGCTAGGAGAGTTAATGAAACTATTAGATTTTTAGATTTTATGTAACTATTAGACCTAATAAAACTATTAAACCTGATCAAGCTATTAAACCCAGCAAAACTATTAAACCTAATGAAACTAATAGAGCTAATGGAAGGTGATATTTCTTGAACAAAGAAGCAAATTATCTAATAACCTTTCATGCCACCTCAGATGCCATGAGAGCTGAAAAATGCTGCAGTGGAGTGCAGATAAAATCCCGGCTGAGACCGGTACCCCGTGAGCTAAGCTCTTCCTGCGGATTGGCCCTGGAAGCAACCTCTGTAAGGTTAGAGAAAATTAAAGAAGTTTTAGAAGATAATAGAGTTGAAATAGAAGCCATCTATCTCAAGGATAAAGGTTATCAACAGTTAGAATCATGAGGATTATAATTTCGAAATTTTGACGATATTGACTTTATGCAGTGAAATCATAAAATAATAGTGAGATAAATGCCGCTCCGGGAAAGTCAGGAGCGGTTTTTTAATATGCCAGGAGATGCCAAAAGAGTCACACCAGTGTCTTTTTTAACTGTAAATTTAACTGAAAAACCCTGCAACAGATAAATCAAGAAGCCAATCTCAAAATTTTACCAGCTTCAAATTTTTATAAGGCAATCATCAATATATTATACCGAATCGGATAAATTTTCTAGAAAATCTAGAAAATATAGTATGTTTCCTCTAAATATGATAAGATTGTTTTAACCGGATATCGGCTCTACCAGCAGATCTTTGCTGCTTTATTCTTCCGGTAGTCAGCACTTTCAGCCCTGCCAGCCATCATCCAGCAGCCTGCCTGTAATCTATGAATTACAGCTGAATTATCAACCTGCCAGAGATAAGCAAGAACATGAGCAAGAGCAAATCAAAAAACTAAAATCAAATAAAATGCTAAAATATGCTAAAATCAAAAACTAAAATCAAATCAAAAACAAAACAAATCAAGAAAAGGAGGTGAAACCGGGTTATGAAACCCCTATTAAAGGCTGCCTTTCTCCTGATTTTTCTGGTTTCTTTCATTAAGGCCTGGTTTTTCAGCAAAACAGAGATCGAATTTGGCACAAATAGAAATTACAAAAAAACCTATAAAATATTTTAGCCTTATTTTTTTCTTGCGAATTTTTTCGGGAAACCTCGCTTCTGAAATTAATCATTAGTTCTTCCTGTGCCCCTTGTAAGCATTTCCTAGCTAAGTGTTCCCCGGGGGATGTCCTTTTAGCAGTGTTCTTTTAAGGAGCACAATTAGGCGTAATTAACAGAAAATTCATAGAAGATAGACAGGGCACACAAAGGTTCCGGCACGTAAACCAGATATTCGACTGCTTTTGCGAAATTAATTCTCAGGTCATTTGGCATTACAAAATTAATTCTCAAGTCATTTGACATTACGAAATTAATTCTCAAGTCATTTGACATTACGAAATTA
>SL_5KL_010_SEDDRAFT_10000168_pt1 | contig 39301 bp, 36 predicted proteins | sample SodLakKL_010_SED_FD_9118 | JGI IMG/M metagenome (IMG submission 9118)
GAGGGATGCCCGAGTGGCCAAAGGGAGCAGACTGTAAATCTGCCGGCGCACGCCTACGAAGGTTCAAATCCTTCTCCCTCCACCAAAAAATTATGGTGGGTGTAGCTCAGGTGGTTAGAGCGCAGGATTGTGGCTCCTGAGGTCGTGGGTTCAAATCCCATCACTCACCCCATTTTTTGCGAAGGTGGTGGAATTGGCAGACACGCTAGACTTAGGATCTAGTGGGCATTGCCCTTGGGGGTTCGAGTCCCCCCCTTCGCACCATAGTAATGACAATGGCTCCTGGGAATGGGAGCCATTTTTGTTTTCGTTTAAATTTTGTTTCTACACCCTAATTACCTCCTAAAATTTATTCCTGGGAAATGTCCTCAATATTTTTCCGTGCCTGCTCCTGCATTCCGCTCGTTACATGAGTATAGGCTTTCAGAGTAAATCCGGGATCACGGTGCCCAAGAATCTGAGAAATTATTTTCGGATTAATGCCTCGCATAAGCTTCCTTCTACCGGTATATGGGGGTTTAAAAAGCATATTATGTTTGTGAGACGTGTTAAAGGTTTCAGGAATACGTTATATATGCAGAGCTACAGGGCCAAAAGATACCCAAAACAACGTGTTCTCGGTCATTAGGAAAGTATGACCCAAATGTTTATCTAAGGGTTAAGAAAACTATCACTGGCTGGAAAAGGTTACAACGGATTAAACCGGTTCTCAAGGAAATTGAAGATCCCTCCGGCCCCTTGCAGGGGAAACGAAATTTTATCAAGTATAGAAAGAATAAAAAATGTTTTAGCTATCTTTTTGAACCAGCAACTGTGGTGATGTGGGCAACCTGGTTTTGGTTGTCCAAGCACATTGGGGAGAATTCTCCAATGTTCGTCATTTCCAAAGTTGGAAAAAATCTTTCCGGAGGGAGAATAATGGGCCGATCTAAAGGATATAGACAAAGCCTTAAATATCAGGTAACTTCTGTTAGAGAAAAATCTATGTCCAATTAGTTAAAGGTTGAATTTAAAGAAAATCTGGGACTATCCAGGCAGAAGCGGAACTTCTAGCAGAAAGGAGATTCCTGCACCTTGCTGAGGAAAGAAATATAAGGTTCTAATATTTTAAAAAACTGACACTCTAAAGCAGGAAAAAGCCAAAAAAAAACAGAATATTTAGAAAAAGAGATCCTGGTATCTCCAAATATTGATTATTTTAAAGAAAGGTGGTGGTTTCTCTAAGTCTCCCTGGAAAATTTGCCCCCCACGAAGGTTAACTGAATTTTTTAATAGTTTTTTTCTTTAAATTGTAATTAATAGCTAATTCAAAAAAATTTGGAAATGAAGATATTTTTGGGGATAGGCTATCAAAAATGACCGGGGAGGAAAGTTGCGGAGTTTGTTTGCAGAGCCTAAATTACTGGCTAAATCAATGGGAGGAGGTAAGAAAAAATGCTTCAAAAAGTTTGTAAATTACCGGTTTTTTTGTTATTTGTAATGGTTTTCCTTCTTTTCCTCTCCTCTTGCGGTTTAGATGCTGATTTAGTAGACATATCCATTACTTCTGGAGAAAACGGCCATATTCAAAGAGAAATTGGGGGGCAATGGGAAGACTTCCTGAAAACCAGTCTGGCCCTTGAAAAAAACGTCAGTCTGCATTTACGAGCAGTCCCCTATTCTGGTTATCAGTTTGCTGGCTGGGAAATAAAGGGGGCAGAATATGGGGGAGAAGAAAACCTAAAACAGGAAGAAATAGTTGTTAGCGGTTTCCAGGAAGGGGCAAGTATTCATGCTGCTTTTGCCGCAGAAGTGGTTAAATTTACCCTGGAAATCCATGGTGCTGGGGAGGGTGAAGTTGAAGTAAATTCCAACCTGGAGAATTTACCTTTCACTGCAAATTACCTGGAAGGAACAGAAGTTACTCTCAAGGGAATCCCCGGATCGGACTGGGAATTTACTGGCTGGACGGGGGACCTGGAAAGCACTGAACCGGAAATTACCCTGAACATGACGACCGATATGTTTCTAACTGCGAATTTCAACGAAATTCCCCCGGAAAATGGTGAGGATTTCTATTCTATCTCGGGTTATGTTACAGATATGGAAGATCAACCACTGGTGGGGATTAGTATTTATTTTGGGTCGGGCTATACCGCGGTTACCACCAATGAAGAAGGTTTCTGGGAGAAAGCTGGTTTAACGGGGAAGGTGGAGGTTTCCCCTGCAGAGGAGAATTTAAGTTTTAGCCCTGGCATGATTTCTGTTGATGGTCCCCGAGAAAATGTTAATTTTACCGGCATCGAAATAGAGGAAGGTCAGGAGGGTATAATTTTAACCGAAGAAACCATGGTTTTTTCCCGGAGAGAAGCAGAGAATATTGAAAAGGTTGCTCCTGGGCGGAATCAGCTGTTTCTCAAAGAAAAAACCCTTTTTGCATCTCAATTAAAGCCGGGAGATGTTATTGTTATTGATGAACCTTTAGAAGATGCGGAATATGGACTTTTAAAAAGAATTACCGGTATTAGTGAAGATGGTCGAGTCCTGGAGATAGTTCCTGCAACCCTTGCAGAAGTAATTGCAGAAGGGGATTTTTCTCAGCATCGGGTGTTTTCTTTTGATGAAATAGTGGAGAGTCTGCAGAAGGTAGATGGTTTAAAAATCCTTGAGGTGGACCGGGAAGCAAAGGCCCTTCTTTTTGAGCGGAGTTTTGATGAGGAGATTTTTGGAGGACATGGTTCGATCAGTGGTTATTTGAAATTTATCCACGAACCAGAATTTTCTCTGGAATTAAAGTATTTTTGGAAAGTTCCCTACGGAATAGATGAAGTTGTAATGGTTTTTAAAACGGGACTGGATTCGGAAGTGAAATTTGAAGTTGAAGTTGATGCAGATATAGATTGGGAGGGGAGCTTTGTTATTTTAAACGCTCCTTTACCCCCAATTCCCATCTTCCTATGTATAACCCTGAACCCCTATTTAAAACTGGTAGCGGGGGCTGAAGCAGGAATTGCTGCCGAATTCAGCACCGGAGTAGAATATGAGCGGGGTTATGAATTTGGCTTGCGGAAAGAGTCTAACGATGACTGGGAGGATATCGGAGTTTTTGAGATTACTGGGGATGGTTTGGAAGTACATGAACCAACCCTGACCGGTTCTGCTTATGCCCGGGCCTATGGAGGTATTGAATTTGATCTAATGGTGGGTGTAGCCTATATCCTGGAAGGAGGCCTTTCTACTGGAATTTACGGAAATATTGAAGGGGAGGCAGAGGTTCAGCTATTGCCCGACTGGGTCTGGGAGTATGGACTTGATTTCTTTATTGACGGCCGCCTTGCTTTAAAGATGCAATTGCTTCGCCTGGCAGAACCGGAATATGAATTTCCCCGAGCTGATTTATTTCGGGTGGGCCTGGGTTATGGGATTTCCGGGAATGTAAATCAGGAAGGGGATGAAGGCCTGGAAGGGGTAGAAATGAAATTCCTTGGGGGCCGCAGCAGTGTAATTACTGGTAGTAATGGTAATTGGAGTAAACACCTTTTAACCGGTTCCCAACAGGTTACCCCGTTTAAAGAAGGCTATTATTTTGAACCGGAAAATCGAGTTGTAACTGGCGCCAGCAGTGGCTTGAACTTCCAGGCTTTTGTGGACAAGAAAGAATTGAAGATGGAGGTTTCCGGGGAGGGGGTCACCATTCCCGAAGTGGGAACCCATGATTTTGAGCTGGGGACTGTAGTTGATCTGGTAGCAATACCTGCCGATGGCTGGTACTTTAGCCACTGGACAGGGCCGGGAATAGAAGATATATACAGTCCCGAAACATCTATCGTAATGGATAGTGATAAAACAGTACGGGCAATCTTTCTTGAATATCTGGAACTGACTTTGGAAATTATAGGAGAGGGAAGTACCATTCCGGAAGTGGGGATCCATAAATTTGAATTGGGGTCTGTAGTTGAACTGGAAGCAATTCCTGCCGAGGATTGGTTTTTTGGAAATTGGATAGGGGAGGTAGCAGATCAGAAAAGTGCAGAAACATCCATATTTATGACCGAAGATAAAGCAGTTCAAGCAGTATTTATTCAACACATTCCCCCAGAATTGATAAAGATATATGGGGGAAGTTCTACTGATTATTTCGACTGGGAAGATATTGAGGTAGAGTATAATTTCTGGTTGGGGAAATACCCTTTGACTCTTCCAGAATATATTGCTTTTTGCAATGCTACTGGAAGGGATTATCCTGAAATTGATCCCGCTGATGAGCACTGGTGTTGGGATAGTTATGGACCCCGTCGGATCCCCGCAATTAATGTTTCTTACAATGATGCCATTGAATATTGCAATTGGTTAAGCGAGCAGGAGGGTTGGGAGCCGGCTTATGTAAAGGATCCCAATAAAAACTGGGTTTTAAAGGATGCGCCTGAAAATGTGTTTGGCTATCGGCTACCTGCCTGCATAGAATGGGAGTACGCTGCTCGAGGCGGTGAGTGGGGCAAAGAAACAATATTTGCTGGAAGCAATGATTTGCCTTCTGTTGCTTATTATAGTGAAAACTCGAAAAATCAAGCGCATATTGTAGGGGGGAAGATGCCCAATGAGCTGGGGTTATATGACATGAGTGGGAATGTGTGGGAATGGACCTGGAGTTTGGAGGCTGACAATGGTTTTCTTCCTATACCAATTTTTAGTTTTGTTCACTATAGCCGGGGAGGCAGCTTTTCTGATTTCCATTATTCCAAGATACCCGAAGATAGTGTTTTTGCCCTTAATTACGTGGAAACCGATCCCCCTTCTGATAGCAGGAACCTGGGGTTTCGCCTTATTCGCACTTCCTCATCCTGGTTAAAGCCTTTTTCTTTTTCCGAAAAACCCTGAAGAATTTTTATTTTAAGGAAAAACATCTGTCCTAGTTTTGTTTTGAGGTCTGAGAAATAAATAGAAGCATTATGATTAAATTGCTCTCTCGGGGTTTGGAGGTTGTTCCGGGAGAGTAATTTTTTTGGGAAACAGGTTAAAGAATAACCTAAATAAATTTAGGAGTGGAAAGCCCGGAATTTTTTTGAAAACTTTTGGCAGGGAAAATAAGTTGGCTTTTCCCCGGCGAAGAAAATTGAAGTAACTCGGGATGATTTTTTTTGTGGTTTTATTATTGTCAGGGGTTGGGTTTTTCCGTAGAGAAAAAGAAAGAAATTTTTTCCATCTATCAGAATTAAGAGGAACAGAACCTTTTAATACCAAAAGCTTTTGTGGTTATGAAAGCCCATGAGGAGAAATAAAAAAGATAATGATGACAATTAGGAAGATAGGGATGAGAATGTTTAACAAAAGAAAAAAACCAGATCAAACAGGCCCCGAATTACGGGGTGTTTAATCCAAATTAAATTTAATTAGTAAGAAAAAAAGAGGTAAAGAAAAAAATTGTTGTTTTCGGAAGGAATGGAAAGTTGGGTACAGAAGGGAGGAAAAGAAAGCGGAAAACGGAAAAAACACCCATTTCCAAAAATTGTTTTTATAGTTATCCTGGAAATGATGAACTTAAAATGTTTAGCAATGGAAAAGCATGAAGAATTGGGCCTGCTTTTTTCTGTTTTCTGAAAGGGTTGAAACAACACGGAACTTTTACTACTGCAAGGGGGTGTTATTCGAGGAAAGGACAGGTGACTATATTGTTTGCTGACGTTTAATGGTAGCAAGGTTCCAGCTTATTTAAAAAAATTTTTTAGGGGGAATTTGTTTTGATTACAAAAGGGTTAGCGCTTCTGGTGGCGATAATTCTTTTGAGCCCGGTAGCATTTATGAGTCCGGATGAGGGAAATGGTGAATTGATAATTGCTCGGGGAACCGATGCCCCGTCCCTTGATCCCAGGGCTACAACCGCGGTATATGCAATTGAAGTTTGTGAAGCTGTTTTTAATTCCCTGGTGTATAGTGACCGGGACACTGAAATTGTACTGGACCTGGCTAAAGATTATGAGATAAAAGATGATGATGTCACCTATATCTTTGAATTGAGAGAAGATGTAACCTTTCACGATGGCGAACCCCTTACTGCAGAAGATGTGGTTTTCACCTATGAAACAATCCTGGACCCTGCTTTTGGCTCTCCTCATAAAGAGCGGGTAGATGCAATTGAAACTATTGAGGCTCTTGATGAGTATACGGTTAAAATTAAAATTGATGAGCCCCATGCAGCTTTTATGGATTCCCTGGATGTAATGATTGTACCCAAACATGCTGCTCCCTCAGATCCATTTGCCGACGTAGATCCGGATGTTGATGAAGAAATAGAACGGGGAGTATTTGCTCATGAACCAATTGGTTCTGGACCGTTTAAGGTGGTTGACTGGAGTCCTGAAGATCAGGTGGTCCTGGAACGTTATGAGGATTATCATGAGGGCCCCGCCAAGCTGGAGAGAATAGTAAGAAGAATAATCCCTGAAGATGAAGCCCAGTACGCTGATTTAATGGGGGGAAGGATCCATGTTGGCTTTGCACCGGAGCAGGAATATGATGCTCTGGATGCAGATCCTGATTTTACTGTAATCCATTCTCCGACCCTGAACTATTTCCCACTCTATATGAATCATGATTATGATCGGGCGCCCATGTTCGAAGACTTTAAAGTTCGTAAGGCCATAAATAAAGCTGCTGATTATGACGCCATAGTTGAACACGTCTGGGAAACTGCCCTGCGGGTTCACACCCCGATAGTTCAGGATACCTGGGCTTATGATCCGGATTCTATCCGGGTATATGATCATGATCCTGAAAGGGCAAGGGAACTTCTGGCTGAAGCAGGATATCCCGACGGCTTAGAAGTAGAAATAATAATGAGCGATTCCACCACCAATGTAGAACTGGGTGAAATGTTAGACGCCTATTATATGCAGGCTGGTATCGATCTGCAGGTTAACACCATGGATTTTGGAACCATGCTGGACCGGGTTGTTGAAGGAGATTACGAAATGGCCCACGTTGGCATGGTAGGTATGACCGATCCTGATGAATTTATGCAGCGCTTTGAGAGTGGAGATGGCGCCGGTAATTATTCCAATGAAGAACTGGATGAATATATCAGGGAAGCCAGAAGGACGGTTGACGATCTTGAAAGGAGAAAAGAACTTTATTCTAAGGCCCAGGCTCATATCAGTGAAAATGCAGTAGACGTGCCTCTCTTTAACAGTGTTTTCACTATTATCATGGATTCTGATGTGGTATGGGACTATCACTATGTAGAAAGATGGAGAAATATTGATGAAGTTTACTGGGATAATTAAGAAGTAGATTGAAAAAGTTCCCGAGAAAATAGATGGGGAATAAAGAAAAATCGAGGGCGGTATTTTTTGCCGCCCTCGAAAAAATGGGAGCAGGTTGTGTGGTGAGAGGGGGTTAATTATGCATATCTATATCGGGAAAAGGATTTTACAGGCCATCCCTGTTGTTTTACTGGTAACTTTAATTACTTTTTCCCTGGTGCACCTAATGCCCGGAGACCCTGCGGTTATAATGGCGGGAGAAGATGCCAGCAGGGAAACAGTGGAAATGATGAGAAGGGCCATGGGACTGGATCAACCCATCCATCTGCAGTACTGGGACTGGCTATCCGGAGTTTTTACTGGAGATCTGGGCACCTCCCTGCGGGATCATCGGTCTGTTTTACCCACCATAATCCAGAGGTTGCCAGCCACAATACACCTGGTTATTGCTTCTTTTATTGTTAACTTTGTAATTGGTATTCCCATTGGCATCATTTCTTCGATAAAGCAAAACACCTTTATTGATGGTTTTGCTCGAATTTTTGCCCTTCTGGGAATTTCTTTACCCAATTTCTGGCTGGGTTTAATGCTTATGTTTCTGTTTTCCCATAACCTGCAGTGGTTACCCGCCAGCGGAGCTGGGACTATTTATCATTTAATTATGCCGGCAATTGCCCTGGGGACCGCTTCAGCAGGTCTTATTACCCGGCTGACCCGATCCAGTATGCTGGAAGTGGTTCGGCAGGATTATATCCGCACTGCCCGGTCCAAAGGCCTGGGGGAAAGAGCGGTAATATACAAGCATGCCCTGAAAAATGCCATGCTACCGGTGGTAACTATTTTCGGTTTACAGATTGCATCCGGGCTGGGGGGTTCGGTAATTGTAGAATCAGTTTTTGGTTACCCCGGAATTGGCCGATTAATGTTTAATAGATTGTTAATGAGAGACTTTCCCATGATAACCGGAAATTTGCTGGTTTTTGCATTTTTGTTCATCTTGATTAATTTGATTACTGATATTTTCTACGGTGTTTTGGATCCCCGGATCAGGTATGATTAGAAGGACAAAAGGGGGGCGAACGAAAGATGGCTGATCAGCAAAAAAAGAGCCCTGAAATTAGAAAGAGCAAAAGTTTTCAGGCGGATGCGATTAGGAGATTAAAAAAGAACCCCATGGGGATAATTGGGCTTATAATCATAATAATTTTTATTTTCCTGGCAACCTTTGGGCGATTCATTACTCCCCATGATCCTTTTGAAATGAATGTCCCCCGCCACCACGAGGAACCAAGCCTTGAATATCCCCTGGGTACTGATAATTTTGGGCGTTGTGTGCTGAGTAGAATAATTTTTGGAGCCCGGATTTCTATTCTGGTGGGGTTAACGGTTATTTTTTTCCGGATGTTAATTGGCATACCGGTGGGCCTGGTATCCGGTTATTACGGGGGGATTGTTGAATCAATTCTAATGAGGATCACGGATGCAGTTATTGCCTTTCCGGGTATAATTCTGGCCCTGGCAATAATGGCGGTCCGGGGGCAGGGATTGGAAAACGTGATTTTAGCTTTATCGGTAACGGGCTGGACCACTTATGCCCGCCTGGTCCGCAGTGAGGTGTTATCCCTGCGGGAAAGAGAATATGTACAGGCCGCTAAAGGGGTTGGTTTTCACAACCTCAAGGTAATGCTGCGCCATATATTACCCAACTGCCTGGCCAGCATAATTGTTTACTCTACGATGACCATAGCTGTTGTAATTATAGCCGAGGCCAGCTTAAGTTTCCTGGGTCTGGGAGCTGCAGCCCGTGATGCTACCTGGGGCACCCAGATGTCCATGGAAAGAGATTATTTGCGGTATGCCTGGTGGGGAGTTACTTTCCCTGGAGCCGCAATTGCAATTGTGGTTTTGGGTTTCAACCTGTTTGGGGATGCCCTGCGGGATGTTCTGGATCCCCGTCTAAAAGATTGATGAACAAAAGCTTTTACCGCAGGTAGATCAGGGGGTGTTATTTTGAATGAAAATCTACTGGAAGTTAAGGGTTTGCATACTCATTTTCATACCCAGGATGGGATTGTTAGGGCAGTTGAGGATGTGAATTTCTCCATAAAAACGGGGGAAACTCTGGGTCTTGTGGGTGAATCAGGGTGTGGAAAAAGTGTTACCTCTCTTTCCATTATGGGACTTTTACCGGATACCTCTGAAGTTTATGGTGAGATAATATTTGAGGGGGAAGATTTGCTAAAGAAAACCAAAAGGCAAATGCGGAGAATCCGGGGGAATGATCTTTCCATGATTTTTCAGGAGCCAATGACGGCCCTGAATCCCGTTTATACTATCGGGGATCAAATTGCTGAAACTCTCCGACTGCATCAGGGCATGCGAAAAAATAAGGCTATGAAAAAAGCTGCGGATTATCTGGAACTGGTGGGAATCCCCTCTCCTGAGCAGCGAGTGAATGAATATCCCCACCAATTGAGTGGAGGGATGCAGCAGCGGGCCATGATTGCCATGGCCTTGTCCTGTGACCCCAAACTGTTAATTGCTGATGAACCGACAACTGCCCTGGATGTAACCATTCAGGCCCAGATATTGGAACTGATGAAAGAGTTAAAAGATCGGATAAAAACCGCCATAGTTTTAATTACCCATGACCTGGCCGTTATAGCGGAAATGTGTGAACGGGTAATAGTAATGTATAGCGGCAGGATTGTGGAAATAGCGGGCATTAAAGAATTGTTTAAGAGGCCTTTTCATCCCTATACCGAAGGCCTGATTAATTCAATTCCAAAAATGCATGAAAAAACCGAATTCCTCTATGAAATTGAGGGCGCAGTTCCCAATCCCCTGGATGCTCCTCCGGGTTGCAAGTTTCATAACCGATGTGATTTTGCCCAGGAAAAATGCCGGCAAAATGAACCAGAACTGACCAGCCTGGAGAACAATCATCTGGTTCGCTGTTTTTACCCGAGAAATGTAGAAGGGGGGGTAGAATTAAGTGGCACCCAAAAGTAATGGAACTATGATGCAGGTGCAAAACCTGAAAAAACATTTCCCAATTAAGGGCGGAATTCTATCCCGAACCGTTGGGCTTGTCAGGGCTGTGGATGATATCAGTTTTGAAATCAGGCAGGGAGAAACACTCGGTCTGGTGGGGGAATCCGGTTGTGGCAAGTCTACCACCGGCAAGGTTTTAATGCGCCTCCTGGAACCAACCAGTGGGGAAGCTCAATTTTCAGGAGATAGCATTTTCCAGTTAAAAGGGAAACAACTTTATGATTATCGAAAAAAAGTTCAAATGATATATCAGGATCCTTTTTCCTCGCTTCAGCCCCGGGCTACAGTTGAAGATATGCTGGGAGAAATTTTAAAGTATCATGGCCTGGCCAGAACCAGACAGGAGGTTCGAGAGCGGGTAATTGAATTGATGGAGATGGTGGGTTTGTCCGATTTTCATATCGGACGCTATCCCCACGAATTTAGCGGAGGGCAAAGACAGAGAATTGGGATCGCCCGGGCCCTGTCTCTGGACCCCGAAATGATAATTTGTGACGAGCCGGTAAGTGCTCTGGACGTATCCATCCAGAGCCAGATTATAAACCTTTTGAAAAGACTCCAGAAAAAACTGAATTTAACTTATCTCTTTATAGCCCATGATTTATCCGTGGTCAAGCATATATCGGACCGGATTGGAGTAATGTACCTGGGAAAACTGGTGGAATTAACCGGGGAGGAAGAGTTGTTTTATAATCCCCTGCATCCCTATACCCGATCTTTATTGGAGGCTGTCCCCATCCCTGACCCGGAAAGAACCAGGGTAAAAGCTGTAATTAAAGGCGATGTTCCCAGTGCCAGCAAGCCTCCCCCGGGCTGTGTTTTTCATACTCGTTGCCCGGAAAAATTTGATCGGTGTCCCCAGGAAAAGCCTCAGTTTCACCAGGTTAAAGATGATCATTATGTTTACTGCCACCTGTATGAGTAAATTATGAGCCAGCTGGAGTGTTCTCTTTCAATCTGGAGGTTATGGGTGAGGGTGTTGATAATCATTTTTTGTTACTTTCAGAAGGAGATTAACTATTCTCCAGGAAGAGAAACCTCTATCCCTGATTCTTTTGAAGAAAAAGGGAACATTAAGGGAATGCTACCCCGGGGCCAAAATCTTATAGCCCCGGGTGCTGTTCTTAAGAGAGTATTTTCCCAGTCGGGATAATAAAGGAGCCAGGCCAGATGAATAAAGTCTTTTTGCTGTTGGGACTGGTATTAATTCTTTTTTTCAGCTCAGTAATCGAAGCAGGAACATTTTCTGCCGGAGTGCGATTCAATATGATGAAAGGGGAAGAATTTCAGCCGCTCTTTGGTCCGGTGGTGGAAATGGAATTATCACCCCGCACCCGCCTGCGTGGTTCTTTTTCCTGGGGTCCAGCAGTTGAAGAAGGGTCTTTTCGTCTGGGGGTTAAAGGAATTCTGATGCGAAGTTCAGGCCAGATCAGGCCATACCTGGGTACGGGTTTAAGTCGTCTTACCGACTGGGAAGCAGATACCCGGTATTTTGATTTACTGGGGGGAATAAAGGTTCACCTGACAGAATCAATATCCCTCCGGGGCGAAGCCCTTTATACCCACCGTATTATCCATCTTCTGGGAGCAATTGGAGTTGGTTTCGGGCTTTTCGGTTCGTTTTAGGATCAGTTTTGAATAGCAAATCAAAGCTTTTCAACCAGTTCAGAAAAAAGAGAAAGTTGATTTTTGTTGTTGAACTTTTTTGCCTGCCAGTTAGAGCAGGCTAATTTTTTTGGGGATCAAAAGATTAAAGTGTTGTTTAAGAGAAGGATTATTTTTTCAGGGGGAGAAATTAGGTTATTACGAGAATAACCTCCTCTGAGTTAGTTTTTTTGAGTCAGAGTATAATAAACTACTTTTCAGAGGCGGGTTTAAAATTATTGGCGGTTAACACCCTTTTACCACCCTATATGGTATTTTGGGGAGCCAAAAAAGGAATATTAGCTGAATGAAAAATTTTTTATTTTAATCCTCAACCTGTTCTTCCCCCTATTTTTAAACCGGGGCAATTTTTTTGGACTTTACTATCAGAAAGTTAAAACTATTCAAAAAGGAGGGGAGATCGCCATGGAAGTTTAAGCCCTTAAGGGGCAAACAGAAAGCAGGTTATGGGAGAAAAAAAGGAGGATTAATAAAAGGGCTCTTAGTAAATAAAAGGCCCGGGGCGGAAAAAATTCAAAATATTAAAAGAACAAATTCTGTTTTTGAAAATGGAGGTGTAAATTTGGGAAAAGTTTTTTTGCGGGGCGAGTTTGATCTGTGTACTGGCTGTAATACCTGTTTACTGATATGCTCGTACCGGGCCCGGGGAGGGTTTAATCCCCGGTGGGGCCGACTGAAAATAAATATGGAACAGGAGGGCTTAATTCATCGGCCGGTGGTATGTACTCATTGTGAAAATGCTTTTTGTGTGAGAGCCTGTCCCACTGGAGCCCTGTACCAGTCAGAAAATGAATGGATTCTGATCAATAAGGAAAAATGTATAGGTTGTGGCCAATGTGTCCAGGTGTGTCCGGACGATATGATTGCAATTGATCCCGAGCAAAAAGCTGACAAATGTGATTTTTGCGATGGGGATCCGCAGTGTGTTCAGTTCTGTCCAACTGGAGCCCTGCGCCAGGTGGTTGAAAAGGAGGTGCGGTAATGAGCAAACAGGAGTTTAAACTATTACACATTGATTTAACTAACGGTTCCTTCGAGGATATTATAGTGCCCCCATCCATTTTCAACTCGCTGCTGGGTGGCAAGGGCCTGGGGGCCAAAATTCTTCTGGATCAGCTTCCCCCGGGATGTGACCCCCTGGGATCAGAAAATCTTTTGCTTTTTATGGCAGGCCCCTTAACCGGGACCCTGGCCCCGGCGGTCCGGGCCTGTGTTATAACAAAATCACCTCTGACGGGGACCTTTGCCGATTCATATTTTGGAGGTCATCTGGGGCCCGAAATCCGCTACCTGGGATACCTGGGAATAATAATATCGGGGCGTGCGGCAGAACCCTCTTATATCCTGCTGGAAAACGGCAACTTTGAATTGCGCTCGGCCTCCCATTTGTGGGGACAGGATACTTTTGCCACCACGAAAAACCTGAAAGAAGAGATGCAGGATTCCACGGTAAAAGTTGGCTGTATTGGTCCAGCCGGGGAAAAAATGGTTCCCTTTGCTTTAATTAACTGCGAGTATAATCGGCATGCTGGTCGAGGGGGAACAGGGGCTGTAATGGGGTCCAAAAACCTGAAAGCCCTGGTCTTAAAGGGAAGTGAGACCGTTACCGTTGCCCGGGAAAAGGATTTTATGGAGGCGGTGCAAACTGCTTTCTCGGAACTGGAAAATAATGAGGATGTTGCTGGTTTCAGCCAGGATGGAACCGCGGCAGCAGTAGATTTTGCCAACTCCGAATTTTTGCTCCCCACCTACAATTATTATCAGGGTGGATTTTCCCAGGCGGATGGACTTAATGCAGACGCCCAGAGGAAACATCTCTGGCTCCGGGATACGGCCTGTACCGGCTGCCCGGTGGCCTGTAATAAGGTGGGGAAAATTCGCACCGGTCCCCACCGAGGTCTGGTTGCGGATACCGTAGAATATGAAACTGCCGCAATGATGGGCAGCAATCTGGGTATTGGCAATACCCGGGAATTAATTTATCTTCTCTATCGCTGTGATGCCCTGGGGCTGGATGGTATGTCTGCAGGCGGTGTCCTGGGATTTGCAATGGAGGCAGCAACTCGGAATATTATTTCAACTGAGGATAGTGAAGGTGTTGCCCTTGAATTTGGAAGTGTAAAAGCAGCAGATTATTTGTTGGATATAATTGCCAGCGGGCGAACTGAACTGGGAAGAATTCTGGGACAGGGCGTTAAAAAAGCTGCGGAATCTCTCGGCGGGGAAGCAGAGGAATTTGCTGCCCATACCAAGGGGTTAGAAAGCCCGGCCTGGGGGCCTCGGAGCTTACCGGGTATGGCCCTGGCCCTTGCTACCTCCGATCGGGGAGGCTGTCATCAGCGGGCCTTTCCAGTCCTTTTTGAAGTAGGAGGGGAGTGGAAGGGAGAGGGCGTAAGCCGGCTGGGGTTGGAGGATAAGGCGGAAATTGTTTTTTATCATCAAAATCATCTGGCCGGCCTGGACACCCTGGTAAAATGCGACTTTGGTCAGTATGGAATAACCAGGTCCACCTACAGTCGTCTTTTGAATGCAGTACTGGACTGGGAGATATCACCTGATGATTTTTTAACCCTGGGGGAAAGAGTCTGGAACCTGGTTCGCCTGTTCAATATTCGGGAAGGGTTTTCCAGGAAAGATGATAGTCTGCCTCGTCGCTTCACCCGGGAGCCCTTACCTGATGGCCCCTATAAAGGGGAAGTAATTAAACAGGAGGATCTGGATCAACTCCTGGATGATTTTTATCAATTACGAGGGTGGGATGAGAAGGGGCAGCCTACTGCTGAACGCCTGGAGAAGTTGGGTTTAAAAACCATGGAGAGTATTAGCTGGCTGGCAGAAGATCCAAAAATTTTAACAGGGGGTAGTGAAAATGAAAAACCTTTATGAATTACATTATTTTGAAGTGCCCACGGTAATGAAGCATCGCCTGGGAGCCTCGGAAGAACTGGGCGGGGAACTGGCCAATCTGGGAGTAAAAAAGCCCCTGGTGGTGACTGATAAGGGCATTGTTGATTCTGGAATACTGGATAAAGTTCTGCAGCCCTTGAAGGAACAGGGTGTGGAATGGGAACTATTCGCCGATGTGGTTTTTAACCCTCCCCTGGAAAATGTTGCTGCCGTAACCAGAAGTTATATTGATAATAACTGTGACGGCCTGGTAGCGGTGGGCGGGGGCAGCCCCATGGATGTAGCCAAGGCCAGCGGAGTTGAAATTGCCCATGGAGAACCGGTTTTGGAGTATGAATGTGCGGAAGGGAAAAAAGAACTAACCCGCAGGGTTCCACCCCTGGTATGTTTACCCACAACCTCTGGCACAGGTAGCGAGGTTACCATGTGGGCTGTTATTACGGACCCTGCCCGTGAATATAAATTCAATGTGGGTGGTCCCCTGATTGCTCCCCACCTTGCCCTGGTAGACCCCTTATTAACTGTAAGTATGCCTGCTCATGTTACCGCGGGAACCGGAATGGATGCTTTATCCCATGCCATTGAGTGTTACACCTGTGCCTATGCTCAGCCCCAGACTGATGCGGTGGCGCTCCTGTCTATTGAGTATATTTCTCAGTACCTGCGCCGGGCAGTGGCCTATAGTCAGGACCTGGAGGCCAGGTATTACATGTCAATGGCCTCCATGCTGGCTGGACTTTCTTATGGGGCAGCAAGTGCCGGTGCGGGTCACGCTATAGCCCAAACTATGGGGGGGATGTTCCCGGTCCACCATGGAGAGGCAGTGGCTGCTACCCTGGGTCCGGTTATGGAATATAACTGGATGGGAGATCCAACCAAGTACGCCAGAATTGCCCAGGCTCTGGGGGTTGACACCCATGGGCTTTCAGAAGGAGAAGCAGCCCTGGCCGGGGTGGAAGAGATTTACTGTCTGACTGAAGATATTGAAATTCCCACCCTGCGGGAGATGGGTATTGGGGAAGAGGATATTGACCGCCTGGCCCAGGAAGCGGCAAATGATCCCCAGACCATTGGCAATCCCCGGGATATGACCCTTGAGGGTTATAAGAAGATTTATCAAAACTGCTTCCAGATCTAATCCTGTCATGGTCCTCAAGAACCCCCCGCCAATAGTTACCTTGGCGGGGGTATTTTTGGGTGTGCCCGGCATGGGCGCATTCTAACCGGCGAGGGTTTTGAGTGCGGGTTGATAGTGCCAGGCCATAGCAAGGGTTTCCACTGCGAAGTGGAATCTGAAGGAAGCTGGAAACAGACTTCTGGTCTGACGAAAAGGAACCACATCAGGCATATGTAGGCTGGGTGAGGTTGCTACCCAAACCGAAGCCCTGAACTATCCGGAAGCCTATGGTGAAAATGGGGCAGGTAGATGGAAGGAAAGACTGCGTTCTTACCCGGGTTATGAACTGATGATTATCGCCAGTTAACAGTGGCATTGCAGGAATGCAGAGAGAAATACCGTGCCATCTGATAATAATCCTGATAGCTAACGTTGAGATATTTGCAATCGGATCTGCTCCATGATATCTGGTTCTTTCCAGTCTTCAGCTTTGTCTACTTTTTCCAATGAAAGAACAATAGTGTCCGTCCTGTTAACAGCTTGTATCATATTGTATCATAGCTTCTGAACCTGTATAGAGATATTCTTTGGTTGTTTGGATAGATTCATGCCCGAGAAATCTTTGTATTAAAGGTAAACTGGTACCTATATGTTGCAAAAACACAAACTTGCCAAAGCTGTTTCTGAAGCTTCATGGAGCACAATTCGAAGCATGCTGGAGTATAAAGCTAACTGGTATGGCAGGGAGTTAATCATAGCTTCATCAAACTATGCAAGTTGGCAATTATGTTCTTCATGTGGCAATAAATCAGACCAAACCAAAAGCTTGGGCTGCAGAACATATAAATGTCCAGCTTGTAATTTAGAGATAAATAGGGATTATAACGCCAGCTTAAATTTAGTAAAGTTAGCCGGGTAACTGGCATAATCGGGGTAGGGACTACCCGATGAGCCTGGGTAAACTTGGTAGGTTGGTTGCTACTATTGACCAGGAAGATCCCGCTTCTAAGCGAAGCGAAAGCGGGAGTATTTCAAACAAGTCTTCACTTCACATCCAGTTTACTTTTATTATGTGATATAAAAGAGAAAAAATTTCAAAACCCTGTGAGGTAAAATGGAATTAAAAAAAGAGGCTGCTGAACTTTGTCAACAGCCTCAGAATGCCCCCCGGCGGGGGGCATTCTTTTGAACTCTTTATTCATCATCATTTTCATCATCATTATCTTCTTCTTCTTCTTCTTCTAACTCTTCTTCAAATTCTTCTTCTTCAAACTCTTCTTCTTCGAACTCTTCTTCGAATTCTTCTTCTGGTGGAGCGGGGCATCCAGTTAAACCGAGGGAACCGATGGCCAAGACAAGAACCAAAATTAACCGCAATGTTCTCTTGGAAAACATTCTATTTCCCTCCTTTGTGATCCCTGTTCAATAATTACTATAAAGGATGATTGTGAGGTAACTATGTTTAAAGAATGAAAAAAACGAAAATTTTTGGCCGATTTTATTCTGGGTCACAAAAGAAAGATGATTTAGATGGTTTCAGTTTTCCATTAGACAATCATGGCCCGCTGCTGCACCATCAGAAGGATGAAAACGGCTTTAAGTCCCAAAAAGGGAATAGAAATGGAAGCTATTCATGAACCCTGTGGACTTGATGCTCCTAAAAAGAAAGTTATAGCCTGTATCATTACACCGAAAGGGATTGTTATAAAGACTTCTGATACAATGACCGGCAACATACTGGAGATTGTTGACTGGATTGCTGCTAATCGATGCACCCATGTGGCAATGGAGAGTACTGTCGTTTACTGGAAACCCACTTCCAATCTTTTGGAGTTAGCCCGGGTTGGTGTAATGGTGGTTAATGCTCACCACATCAAGACAGTGCCTGGCCGTGAAACAGATTTAAAATATGCGGAATGGATAGCAGATCTACTCAGGCACGGGTTATTGAAAGGCAGCTATATTCCTTCCAGACCACAACGTGAGCTGCGGGGACTGGTTCGGTACCGTAAGAGCCTGATTGAAGAACGCCCCCGGGAGGTGAACAGGTTACATAAAGTGCTGGAAGGATGTAACATCAAGCTTTCTTCTGTATTAAGCGATATCATGGGAGTATCCGGCCGTTCCATGATTGAAGCCATCATTAAAAATATTGATGATCAACAACTAATAGCAAAAATGGCCAAAGGACGTCTCAAAAGCAAAATAGAAAGCCTGTAAAAAGCACTACTTGGTTTAGTCGGACCTCATCAAAGGATGATACTTGTTACACAAGTGCGGCATATTGATTTTTTAGATGCAGAGATTCAACGCATAGATCGGAAGGCGGAAGAACGACTGAGCCCTTTTGAGGAAGAACTGGAGCTTCTCGGAACCATCTCTGGAGCGGGCAGGCGTTCTGCCGAAAGAATTGTGGCAAAAATCGGTTTTGATATGTTCTGATGGACATTTATCTTTCTGGGCGGGAATGGTTCCAGGCGATAATGAAAGTGCCGGCAACCGTAAATCGGGCAGAGCACGTAAAGGTAACAAATGCTTGCGAAGTACGCTGGTACAATGCGCCAGGGTAGCTTCTCGCACTAAAGAAACATACCTGTCAGCCCAGTTTCGCAGAATTGCAGCCAGGAGAAGTAGTAACCGGGCAACTGTTGCAGTGGGAAACTCCATTTTGGTTATTTGTTACCATATCTTGAAAAAGCGTCAGCCATATTATGAATTAGGTGCAAATTACTGTAATAAACGCAAATCTACATCTATTCTTAAGAATGCTGTTAAACGTATTGAAACTTTGGGTTTTAAGGTCATCGTAGAAGAAAAAACAGCATAAGCAGTCTTTGAATTTTACTTTCATGGGCTGTGAAATTTATCAATCTCCGAACTCTATTTTGTGTTGCCTTTGTCTGCTTGTGACTGGTTTTCAGGGTATAAGAACCCAAAGGTAGAATCCTGCGGGAAATTTTTTCCACATACACCTGGCCCCCATGTTGTGCAACTATTTCTTTGAAAATAGCCAGGTGCATTCCACTTCCTTCTTTATTAGGGCAACAAGATTTACCTGCCAGGATATGCGGATACCCTGAGGGTTTGGGAAAACCCTTTTTTGTGTAAGCAAGACCTTTTTCCAGAGTTTAAATAGGAGAAAAGGATCATACAACGAAGAGAATTAATAGAAGAAATTAACCCCAACTAAGACTTCCAGGGGGGATTAGCCAGATGTTTATGGACACTTTTTTCCATAAAGACCGGTGCTTATTATGCGGGGAATGTTTTTCCCGTTGCCCCTATCTAAAGCTGGATCGAGAAACTTCCCGGAAGGAAATCTCTGATCTGATACATCGAGGACAGAGTCGGATTGTATTTCGGCAATGTCGGAGCTGCTATGCCTGCAACTTATTCTGCCCGGAAAACTGTCAGCCCTATGGTTTAATCCTTTTTTCCTGGTATAAAAAGTACCAGGAAGATCAAAGCCTGCCTGCTCGAATTTCTTATTTTATGCCCACTGCTTACCCCAACTTCCGAACTGAATTACAGGATCATCTGGATAAGAGAGGTAAGGAGTTGATTTCTACGTGGGCGGCCAATGACCTGGAGGGGGAACTTCTTTTATTTCCCGGTTGCAATATTTTAACGGGTCCCGAATTACTGGATATTGATTGTTTAAAAGAAATTAAAATTGCTGGAACCCTGGACCATTGCTGCGGGGAAATGTATTATCGCATGGGATTACTGGATGTGGTCCAGAATATTGCAGCAAGATTGACCGATTTATTCCAGGGGAAAAAAATTGGGACCATGTTATTTGCCTGTCCCGCCTGTTATAATATGTTTAGAAATATTCTGCCCCGGGAATTTGGAGCGGTTTTTGATTTTGAAAAGCGCTTTTTACTGGAATATTTACTGGATAAAATGGAGATAAAAACGGCTCAGAAGAAAAAAGTAGGCCTGCATGACTCCTGCCATGCCCGGATTCTGGGCCCCGAAGTTACGGGTTCGGCCCGGGATTTTATAAAAAAAATGGGGCTGGAACTGGAGGAGGGGACAAAAGCAGAGAACCCTTACCTTTGTTGTGGGGCTGCAGCAGGAGCAACTCGTTTTAATCCGGTTGATATAATAAAAACTGCCGGGCGAGCTGTAGGAGAAAACCCAGGCAGGGACTCCAGGGAAATTGCCGTTTACTGTGGAGGCTGTCTTTTGACTCTGGGTACTTATCAAACCCTTTCTCCCGGGGGGCCTGCCATCAGGCATGTTTTAGAATATTTCCAGGATGCAAGAAACAAGGACAAAAAACGGCCCCTGGCCCTGAGAAGCAGACGGCTGATACTAAATTTTCTTAAAAGAAGCAGTTTCCAGTTGTTTTCCCGGTGCACATTCTGTCTCAACTCCCGGGGAGAGCGGGAATGGCAGGGTCTCGATCGTAGGGAAAAGAACTAAATAGCCAGTTTAAAGGATTTTCTCCTGTTTTCCTGAAAATTTAGAATCAGTTACCCTGTTCACAGGGTCCCCGAAAATAAAAAATTGTGGTCAAAAGAAACAGGTGCAGGGTTTTTATCCGCTGTATATAAAGGATAAAAAGGTCCTTTGTGGAACTATGTTGGGGGTGGATGGCGTTGCAAAAATATTATTTGATAAATCTGGGCTGTCCTAAAAATGAAGTGGATGGCCAGTACCTGGAAGGCCTCCTTAGAGAAGAGGGCTTTGAGGCTTCCCCGGATGAGCTGAAAAGTGACATAATAATAATTAATACCTGCGGGTTTATTGTTTCAGCCCAAGAAGAATCCATAAATGCTATCCTGGAGGCTGTAAGACTTAAGGAACAGAAGGATTTTAAACTGATTGTTGTAGGGTGTTTGAGCCAGAGATTTAAGGAGGAACTGGTCAGAGAATTGCCGGAGGTTGATGTTTTTATGGGGGCCGGAATTGAAAATGAATTCCGAAATCTCCTGAGAAAGATTAAATTCGAGGGGCTTAAGGGACAGGAATGTTTTTTTTCTCAACCTTTTGCCCGAGGTGACTATTCGACTGGTAACCGGAAGGTTTCGGCCCCTTCAGCCTATTTAAAAATAGCCGAAGGGTGTGATAACCGCTGTTCTTACTGTACGATACCAACTATTCGAGGTCCTTTTCGTAGTCGGCCCCTGGAGGACCTTATCCAGGAAACCAGGGATCTGGTTAATCAGGGGGTAAAGGAAATTATCCTGGTTGCCCAGGATACCGGTCGTTACGGGATTGATCTCTATGAAGAAAAAGGGCTTGTTAAATTGCTGCAGGGTTTGAACAGTATTGAGGAACTGCGGTGGATAAGGTTAATGTACCTCCAACCCGGGGGAATTGAGGATAATTTACTGGATCTTGTGGCTCGAGAAAAGAAAATTCTCCCTTACCTGGAAATACCAATGCAGCATATTCAGCCTGATATTCTACACAATATGAACAGGCCTGGAGATGAAAGGATGTTGCGGGAACTGGTGCAACGAATCAGGACCAAGATCCCCGGTGTTTTTCTCCGAACAACCTTTATGGTTGGTTTTCCAGGGGAAAGCGAAGAGGATTTTGAACGTCTTTATAATTTCGTGGATGAGGTCAGACCAGAGAGAATGGGAGTTTTTAAATATTCTCCAGAGGAGGGAACCCCTGCTGCCCGGATGGACGGGCAGGTTCCGGAAAAATTAAAGGAAGAAAGATACCGCAGGCTGGAAAAATTACAGCACGAAATTGCCAGAGAAAAGAATCAGGAACTGGTTGGAGAAACACAGGAAGTTTTGATTGAAGAAATTCACCCTGATTATTCTCTGGGTAGAACCGGGGGAGATGCTCCAGAAATAGATAATCTGGTGATTGTTGAGGGGGAACAGCAGGTTGAAATCGGGGGCATTTATTCGGTCAAAATTGTCCTGGCCCTGGAATATGAACTGGTAGGGGAGATTTACCATGAATTTGCCCAATAAATTAACCATGCTCAGAATAATTTTAATTCCAATAATGATGGGGTTTTTGTTGTTCCAATTCCGGGGAGAATACTCTCTTTATTCCCAGATTTTTGCCCTGGGAATATTCATTATTGCCGCAATTACGGATGGACTGGATGGCTATATTGCCCGGCGGCAGAATGCCGTTACCAAGTTTGGTAAATTAATTGATCCTCTGGCGGATAAACTTTTAATTACTGCGGCTTTAATAGCTTTTGTGGATATGGGTAAAGTTTCTGCCTGGCCTGTACTTTTGATTATTGGAAGGGAATTTTCGGTAATGGGATTAAGAGTCCTGGCAGCCGCAGAGGGAACAGTTATTTCGGCCAGCAAAATGGGAAAGGTAAAAACCATTTTACAAATTTCCGCTATTATTGGGGTTATGATCCATCCCGATATCATTAAATTTCCCTTTGCCCTGCAGCAGATTTTACTCTGGATTGCAGTTTTGATAACTCTTTTTTCCGGGTATGATTATTTTAGACGTAATTATCGGATTTTAACCGAAGAAAAAAATAGGTAGCCTTATCTCAACCCCGGAACCTAATCCGGGGTTTTTTGGGGCATAATTAAGTTGGACCTATTGCAGGAGTTCCGGAACAGGTACTTTAGGAGAAAGGTTTTTTGGTCCGGAAGACGAAATATTGTTTGAAGGCAGAAATCAGGTTCCAGAATAAATGCGGTGCATGCTCCGGATTTTTGTTCTTGTTTTCCCCAGAGAAAACCGCATTTTTCTGCTGCCATAAAAGAGGATATTATTGCAGAAGGAGGGTAATTATGGACAAAAAAGGGATTAATACCAGGATGGTTCATTCAGGGGAGAAACCATGCCCGGTTACTGGTGCCATGCGCATGCCGATTTATCAAACCGCAACTTTTGTTTTTGAAAATGTGGAACAGGGGGCCCGGCGTTTTGCCGGGGAAGAAGAGGGGTATATTTATACCCGTCTGGGCAATCCCACCCAGAACGCCCTGGAGGTTAAAATGGCAGACCTGGAGGAAGGCGAGGCCGCTATTGCTACCGCTTCGGGTATGGCGGCCGTTTCCAGCGTCACAATGGGCCTTTTAAAACAGGGGGATCATGTTGTTTCTTCTGAAGCTGTTTATGGATGCACCCATTCCCTTTTTAAAGAACTTTTCCCCAGGTGGGGACTGGGGGTTTCTTTTGTAGATACTTCTGACCCGGAGGAAATTGCAGCAGCTATTAAACCCGAAACCCGGATGCTCTACCTGGAGTCTCCCGCCAATCCCACTATGTCCCTGGTAGACCTGGAAAAAGCAGTTGCCCTGGCTAAAGAAAATGGGCTTAAAACGGTTATTGATAATACCTTTATGACCCCTTATTATCAGCGCCCCCTGGAGAAGGGGATTGACCTGGTAGTTCACAGTGGTACCAAGTATATCGGGGGTCACGGTGATGCGGTTGCCGGAATTATCGTGGGCAGTAAAGAAGATCTGGATATTATCAGGGGGACCACTCTAAAGGATTTTGGGGGAATAATCAGTCCTTTCAATGCCTGGTTGTTACTGCGGGGGATAAAAACCCTGGGGTTACGGATGGAAAGGATTACTTCTAACTGTCAGAAAGTGGCTGAGTTTTTGCAACAGCACCCCCAGGTGGAGAGGGTTTATTATCCAGGATTGAAGAATCATCCCCAGCATGAACTGGCCCAAAAGCAGATGGATGGTTTTGGAGGGATGCTGAGTTTTGAGCTTAAAGGGGGATATTCTGCGGGGAAAAAACTGATGGAAAGCCTGGAACTATGCACCCTGGCAGTTAGCCTGGGGGACCTGGATACCCTGATCCAGCATCCGGCTTCGATGACCCATTCCGTGCTGGAACTGGAAGATCAGGAAGAAGCGGGAATATTGCCCGGGCTGGTAAGGCTTTCTGTGGGTATTGAAGATGGGGAGGATATAATCAAGGACCTGGATGATGGTCTAAAATTGATAGGACAGGCGTGATAACTTGCGAGCAGAGATAATTTCCATTGGAACTGAATTATTGCTGGGAGATGTAGTCAATTATAATGCTGCATTCCTGGGGGAAGAACTGGCCCGACTGGGGATTGATGTCTATTTTATTTCCTGTGTGGGAGATAATCCCGGGCGCCTGGAAGATACATTGCGACAGGCCAGGGCCAGGGCTGATCTGATCCTAACCACCGGTGGGCTGGGTCCTACCAGTGATGATATTACCAGGGAGGTTATTGCCCGAACTTTTAATTGTCCCCTGGAGCGCAGGGGAGAGGTTGAGACAATGATCAGAGAGTTCTTCGCCTCTCGGAACAGGTCCATGCCCGAAGAAAATCTCAGGCAGGCCTTTTTCCCCCGTGGGGCTGTTCCCCTGTACAATAATGAGGGCACTGCTCCCGGTTTTATGCTGGAAGAAGAGGGATTACTGGTTTTTGCTCTGCCCGGGGTCCCCCCGGAAATGAAGAACATGTTTAAAAAAAGTGTTTATCCCCGCCTGCTCTCTCTGGAGAGGAGAGAGGGAATTATTTTTTCCCGAACCCTACGCATTTTTGGCCCCGGGGAATCTGAAGTAGAAAACAGACTGAGCAGGATAATTGCTTCTCAAACCAATCCCACAATTGCTCCCCTGGCAGGAAAGGGTGAGGTCAGGGTTCGGATTACCTGCAAGGAGAAAGATGAGAAGAAAGCTCAAGAAAAAATTGAGGAAATGGTTCGAGCAGTAAAGGGAATTATTGGAGAATATATTTATGGGGAAGATGATGATACCCTGGAAAGGGTTACAGGTAATCTTTTGGAAAAGAACGGGCTCTCTCTGGCTCTCGCCGAATCCTGCACCGGTGGCCTGGTTGGCAGTAGAATAACTGATGTTCCTGGGTCTTCCAAGTATTTCCTGGGTGGGATTGTGGCCTACAGCAATAAGATGAAAATTGAAAGCCTGGGAGTTCCCCCTGAAACAATTGAAAAAGAAGGGGCTGTCAGCGAAGCAACTGCCCTGGCCATGGCCCGGGGGGCGAAAACCCGAGTTGGTAGTGATCTGGGCCTGGCTATAACGGGAGTTGCAGGGCCGGAAGGAGGAACTCCGGAAAAACCGGTAGGAACTGTCTGCCTGGGTTTGATCTCCGATCAAAGAGAAATTGCAATGACCTGCTTACTGGGATCTCAGCGGGAGCAAAATAAGTGGCGAGCAGGAAATGCTGCCCTGGACCTGATTCGTCGTTATATCCTTGATTTGATCTGAGGGGATGGTATTAGGTTTCCGGGGAAAAATCAAAATTGGTCCCAGAACTGCAGTTTGTTCAATATTGGAATTTTGAGGATGCAGGAGGTATAAACATGGGAATTCGTTCTTTTGTGGCAATTAAAGTTCCTGACCTTATTACCCCCCAACTGGTGGGTTTACAGAGGGAATTACAGACAACACCCATTAATGTTCGCTGGGTTGAGCCTCAGAATTTTCACCTGACCCTTCATTTTATTGGTGATATAGACCCTGATCAGGTGGAGAAAACTATTATTGAGTTAAAGAATGCTGTGCGGGGTTTTCCTCCTTTTTCCTTGAATTTTACAGGAGTTGGAGGTTTCCCCAGGGAAGGCAAATTGAGAGTAATATGGACTGGAGTGGGCAGGGGAGAGAAAGAGTTGCTGGAACTGCAACCCCTGGTGCTTAAAGCCCTACAAAAAGCAGGAGTAGTGGAAGAAGGGGAGAAAAATAAATTTCATCCCCATCTAACCCTGGGTCGAATTAAAGGTAAGCCCAATACCCGGTCTTTAAGGGTTTTAATGGAGGAACAGAGGGGTTTTGTTTCTGCTGATTTTTCGGTTTCGTCCCTGCAGTTGTTCAAGAGTCAACTTACTCCAGAGGGGCCGGTTTATTCAATTCTGGAGGACATAAGTTTTCGGAATTGCACCCTTGACAAATGAGAACGGGTGTTCTATAATTAAAACAGATTAACTGGACGGAGGGGAAAAAAATGAGTGAAAAAGAAAAAGCTTTGGATGTGGCGATAAGCCAGATTCACCGGCAGTACGGACAGGGTTCAATTATGAAACTGGGTGAAGCTACCGCCAATATGAATGTGGGGACCATACCCTCCGGAGCAATTTCCCTTGATGTGGCCCTGGGAGTTGGCGGTATTCCGCGGGGCAGGATTATTGAACTTTTTGGCCCCGAGTCTTCTGGGAAAACTACCCTGGCCCTGCATATTGCTGCNGAAGCTCAAAAGGAAGGTGGAATTGCAGCNTTTATTGATGCGGAACATGCCATGGATCCCAAATATGCCCGGGCCCTCGGAGTTGATACGGATAATCTTTTGATTTCCCAGCCCGACACCGGGGAGCAGGCCCTGGAGATCTGTGAAGCCCTGGTTCGCAGTAATGCGGTGGATGTTATCGTTGTTGATTCGGTAGCAGCCCTGGTTCCCAAAGCAGAAATTGAAGGGGAGATGGGTGATTCTCACGTGGGACTGCAGGCTCGGTTGATGTCCCAGGCCATGCGTAAGCTTTCCGGGTCAATCAGTAAGTCCCGCAGTGTAGTTCTTTTTATTAATCAGATCCGGGAAAAGGTTGGAGTTATGTTCGGCAATCCAGAAACTACCCCTGGCGGAAGGGCCTTAAAGTTTTATTCCTCGGTCCGCATGGAAATAAAAAAAATCCAGCTGCTTAAAGAAGGAGATCAGACTATTGGGAACCGGACCCGGGTAAAAGTAGTAAAAAACAAGGTAGCCCCGCCATTTCGCCAGGCAGAATTTGATATTATGTACGGTACGGGTATTTCCAGCACCGGTTCTATTCTCGATGAGGGAGTAAACTGTGATATAGTCAGCCGTTCCGGGGCCTGGTATTCATTTGGGGATGAACGACTGGGGCAGGGCCGGGAAAATGCCAAGGCTTACCTGGACGATAATCCGGAACTGCTGGAAAAAATAACATTGCAGGTTAAAGAAAAACTGGGTTTTCCTGCTGAGGAAAGTTCTGAGGAAAAAGAAAAGGAAAAAGAGTCATAATTCTACCCCTGAGCCCCTGCTATAAGCGGGGCTTTCCTTTTTCTTGACACCTGTCTCTAAAAGATTTAAAATAGAAAAGAGTGATCCCTTATTATCCCCCGTAAAAACTGATTTAGTTTGAGATAACAACTGAATATGGAAGGAGGTGAAAACAATCCTGCAGAACCCTTTATTGATTGGATTGTTAACCCTTGTAATAGGGTTTATTATAGGCTTCGGCGTTCGTAAAATCCTGGGAGAAATGCAGGTGCAGTCGGCAGAAAAGGAAGCCAGGGAAATTCTAGAAGGAGCACAAAAAGAGGCTGAAACCATAAAAAGGGAAGCCAGCCTGGCAGCCAAGGAAGAAGCACATGCAACCAAGGAAAAAATTGAACAGGAAAGTCGAGAACGCCGCAATGAACTACAAAAACTGGAGCAAAGACTGCTGCAGAAAGAAGAAAACCTGGAAAAGAAATCAGAGCAGCTGGAAAAAAGGGAAGAACAATTAAAAGGCCGAGAACAAAAAATTCAGCAACTGGAAGATGAAAGCGAGGCCATAAAAGACCAACAGCTGCAAAAACTGGAGGAAATATCCGGGTTTTCCAAGGCTGAAGCACAACAGGAGCTTTTCCAGCAGGTGGAACGGGATGTAGAAAAGGACCTGGCCAGGATGATCAAGGAAAAAGAAGCCCAGGCCAGAGAAGAAGCAGAAAAGAAGGCTCGGGAAATTATTTCACTTGCCATTCAACGTTTTGCGGCCGACCACATTGCCGAAACAACGGTTTCCGTAGTTTCTCTTCCCAATGACGAGATGAAAGGGCGAATTATTGGAAGGGAAGGGCGGAATATACGAACCCTGGAAAACCTAACTGGCATTGATCTGATTATCGATGATACCCCGGAAGCTGTTATCCTCTCAGGTTTTGATCCTATAAGAAGAGAAGTGGCCCGGGTGTCCCTGGAAAAGCTGATAGCTGATGGCAGAATTCACCCCGGGCGGATTGAAGAAATGGTGGAGAAATCCCGCAAGGAGATTGAAGCCAAAATCCGCGAAGAAGGAGAACAGGCAGCATTTGATACGGGGGTTCATGGGATCCATAAAGAGCTGATAAAACTCCTGGGACGGTTAAAATTCCGGACCAGTTACGGGCAAAATGTATTGAATCATTCCATCGAAGTGGCTCATCTATGTGGCATTATGGCCTCAGAAATTGGATCAGATGTGAATATTGCTAAAAGAGCTGGTTTGCTCCATGATATTGGAAAAGCAGTTGACCATGAAGTGGAAGGCCCCCATGTGGAAATCGGGGCGGATCTATGTAAGAAATACGGGGAAAGTAAGGCGGTAATACACGCTGTTCTGGCCCATCACGAAGATGTAGAGTTTGAGAGCTTGGAGGCAATCCTTGTGGCAGCGGCTGATGCCCTGTCTGCTGCTCGACCAGGGGCCCGGCGGGAAACTCTGGAATCTTATGTGAAACGTCTGGAAAGTCTGGAAAAAATAGCAGATTCTTTTGAAGGCGTGGAAAAGGCCTATGCCATTCAGGCCGGTCGGGAAATACGGGTGATTGTAAAACCCGATAGAGTCCGGGATGATGCGGCCCCTAAACTGGCTCGGGATGTAGTTAAAACGATTGAAGATGACCTTGAATACCCGGGTCAGATCAAAGTAACCATTATCAGAGAGACTCGGGCCGTGGATTATGCCAAGTAAAGAGAATAGAAAAAGCCCCGGGTCATAGGCCCGCGGGCTTTTTTGTCCCTAAGAAAGCCCGGGAATTATTTTTTTACTATTAATTTTTTCAATAAACAACAGGGTAAACTATTACCTATGCAATATCCAGAAGGTGAGGCTTGTAATCGGGAAATTCATTTAATAGCTTAAAATCCTGCCCCCGGGGCAGGTGGAATAATAAAATATGCTGATTTATTTGGCCCTGGCAGGAGGGAGCACATTGCGGATTCTTTTTCTGGGTGATATCGTAGGCAAACCCGGCCGGAAAGTAATTGCAGAAAAACTGGATGGTTTGAAAAAAAAATATAAAACCGATATAGTTGTTGCCAACGGCGAAAATGCTGCCGGCGGTTTTGGTATTACGGGGAAAGTTTATCAGGAATTGCGGGAATTGGGAATCGAGGTTATTACCAGTGGAAATCATATCTGGGATAAAAAAGAGATATATCAGGTAATTGATCAGGAAGATCGATTACTCCGACCTTTAAATTATTCACCTAAAGCCCCGGGTCGCGGATATGGAATATTCAATGTTAAAGGCAAGAACAATATTGGGATTATTAACTTATCCGGAAGAGTTTTTATGGGACCCGCTGACTGTCCCTTCCGGGTTTTTGATGATGTAATTGAAAGTATAAGGAAGATAACTCCGGTGATCCTGGTGGATTTTCATGCTGAGGCAACTTCCGAAAAGAGAGCTTTTCTCCACTATGCCGATGGTCGAGCAGCGGCAATCCTGGGCACCCATACCCATATCAGCACAGCGGATTCCCAGATAACCCCTGCTGGAACTGCCTATATAACTGATGTGGGGATGACCGGTGTTCAGAATTCGGTGCTGGGCGTGGAACCCCAGGCCATTATTTCTCGTTTCCTAACGGGATTACCCCAGAGGTTTGAGGTTGCCAGCGGAGATGGAGAAATTCGAGGGGTTTTTCTGGAAGTTAATGGAGTGGGTCAGACCGAAAAAATGGAGGTAATAAAAAGTCAATAACCCCAAGCTTATGCCCCAATGAGTATTGAAGTGGGGGTCTGTAAAAGCCCATATTGATTAGCCTGAGCCTTCAAAAGATTGAAACAAATTCCCCTGATAATTTCGCCTCTGGAGATTGGGTTGACTGTTATTACCTGTTGTTAAAGAAATACGCTTTTATTCCTCTGGGAAAAAACGGCTAATAAGCAGGGGAAGATAGCGAGAGAAAATGCAGTCAGTTCGACTGCAAAAATTTAGTTCCAGGGGGTACTGGGGCGGCAAAATTTAATGAAATGGAGGGGCCCGGAGGGGCCCTGGTTTTCTCCAAGCAGCACAAACACTGGGGGAAAAATGGTTTGCGCAGGTAATTGTAACTTCAGAGGATTATGCCCCTTATTTTCTTAATCCCAGAACCGTTTATATTCAGGTTATTTTTAATAGGAATATGGGGAGAATTTTGGGAGCCCAGCTCCCGGGTTTGAAAGTGTTGTCAGGTGGACAGATGTTTTTGTTACTTCTATCTTCTGGGAAATAACGGTTAATAAATGCGGAGAAATGGATATCCCTTTTGCTCAACCCAGGGATCCTGTTCAGGTGGGGGCCAATGCTGCAAAAAAAAGTTAGTAAGGGATGGTAATCCAGAATAGAGATCCGGAAAAAACAGGAATAAAAGTTTTTAGGGTTATAGAGTCTTTTTCCAGGAACAGAAAAGAGATCGGGGAAAGGAATTCAGTAGTGAACCCGACCTCCCTTTGATTTTCCGTCCACAGATTGCTTTCCACCCGTTTTTTTTAGGCTAAAATCGCCAGGAAACTCAAACCGAGAAATATCAACTGGGGATGCAGGCTTTTGTATTGGGTAAACAGATGGATTATTTGCAAGAATTGCGCGGCCTTTCCCGGCTATATTTAAAAAAAGTTTTCAGCAAATTCAATTAAAACGTGCACATGGCCGTAGAATACGAGGGTCAGGTTCTATGAATTGAAAAAATGGAAAACCATCGTCCTTTTCTTGTTACCTAAGATAAAGGAGGAACTAACAGTGTTCTGCACTGTACTTCAGTGGGTAAGTGTCTTTTGGCTTTTTCCGGGAAAAAAGGAAGCAGGAATTGGTGGAAAAAATAAAACAAAAAAATATGCTCCCGATACCATTATCGAAAAAAAGTCCTGCAAAGACACCTCAAGGAAATAAATAGCAATAAATATGCAGTTGATTGCCAAGAACTGGAGATGGGTTTGATTTGCCTGGGAGTATCAGTTTTGATTTTTCCAATCAATGTGTGGCTGCAGTTATTGTTTCCGTTCCTGAGGTTAGGTTTAATTTTGAATTGTCAGGGGCAAAAGAGAAGGTTCAGGCAGTGGCTGGGGAAATATCCTGGGAGTTGCAGGGAAAATGAGCTTGAGAGGTGATGAGGAGTGGAAGAAAAAATAAAGAGCCTTGAGGAAGCGGTTGATTTAATTCAGGATTGTTCCATCCTTGCTTTGGGGGGGAATTTAATTCACCGTAGCCCGGCAGTTTTAGCTATGGCTTTGGGGCTTGCTGGTAAAAAGGGTTTACACCTGATAAAAACTGCAGGAGCTTATGATGTAGATTTTCTTTGTGCTATGGGGAGCGTGCGAGCGGTGGAAGCGGGGTATATAGGGTACGAAAATGAATTCGGCCTCGCCGATTTTTACCGCAAAGGAGTTGAGGAAGGCAGAATAGAGGCCCTCGAACAGGCTTGCTATACAGTCATTGCCGGGCTCAGGGCCGCGATTGCGGGAGTCACCTTTATGCCTGTAGTGGGGTTGGAAGGAAGTGATCTGGTAACGGCGAGGGGTTTTAAAAAAGTGAAGGATCCTTATGGAGAAAGAGATTTTTATGCTATCCAGGCAATAACCCCCGATTGGACCATTTTGCATGTGCAGAAGGCTGACAGAGAGGGTAACTGTGTAATTAATGGTCCCTATTATGAAGATCCGATAATGGCCAGGGCAGGCAAAAAAGTCTTGGTTACTGCAGAGGAGATTGTGGAAGAAGATTTTTCCGATAACCCTGCTCTAACCGCTATTCCCGGATTTTTGGTTGATGCGGTGGTGGAAATTCCCCGGGGAGCTTTTCCCGGAACCTGTGCTTTTTATTATGGAGAAGATGGAGATTTTATAAAGAAATTTAAGGCCTGTAGGAGTTCTGAGGATATTCGTAAATTGGTACAGGAAAGGGAGATCTCAGTATGAAAGAATACGGTCCTGCGGAGATGATGATTGTTGCTATTGCTAGGATGCTTAATGATGGGGAGAGGGTTTTTCACGGAGTGGCCTCCCCCATTCCCATGCTGGCAATTTTAGTAGCCCAAAGATTGTATTCTCCTGGGTTGACTTATATCAACATTACTGGAGGAATAAATGCCAGACCGGAAGTTTTACCTAAATCGACTGATGCCCCGGAGCTTATACATAAAAGCAAGGTAATTTTTCCCCTTGCAGATATTTTTGATCTCTCCGCACGCGGAGAGCTTGATACAGCTTTTTTAAGTGGAGCGCAAATTGATAGCCGTGGGAATATCAATTCCAGTGTGATAGGTGATTTTTCCCGGCCCAAAGTACGGCTTCCGGGAGGAGCAGGAAGTGCAGCCCTTGTTCCCACTGCAAAAAGGGTTATTGTCTGGCGGGCCAAGCATGATCCAAGAATATTTGTTGAGAATTGTGACTTTATAACTGCAAGGGGCAATGTTAAAGAGGTGGTAACTCCTCTGGGGATTTTTGAAAAGATTTTCGGCAGGCTGGAGTTAAAGAGTATCTTTTCCTACTCATCTCTGGCAGAGATAAGGGAGAAAACCGGGTTCAGGGTTAGCGAGCCCTTTGGAGAGGAAATAGGGGAACCGACCAAAGAAGAAATGGAGGTTTTAAAAGAATTAGATCCGGAGCGGGTCCGGGATATCGAGTTTTAGTTTTCTGCATATATAACAGAAATTGCTTCAGCAATACGGAAAAGAGGGCTTTTTATGCAAGCAGAAGATATTGTAGCAGTATACGAAGGGCTCTTACTTGATGAAGGCAGGTGTGAACCTGTAACTCCAATTTCGGAGAGGTTTAACAATATTACCTTCGAAAGTGCCTATGATATTCAGATGGAAACTATCAAAAAGAAGAAAAATTGAGAGGAAAGGATCGCTGGAAAAAATCAATTGTGCAATAGCCATTTAACCTTCAAGCAACCCCTGTGAATAAAAGAGTATTTTTGGAGCACCCAAAAATACTGTTCATGGTTTTATTGCGAGGGAAAAAACCAACCAGGCACCCCATACCGTCAAAGGGTTTGGCCTCTTGGACAGGGTAGACTTTCAGGGAAACACCTGGTTTATTTTTGGTCCCAGAACCAGCGGTTTTTTCGATATTCGACAGCTGGACGGCATCAGGGTTGATGCCAGTGATAGCTATTAGAAATTATGGCTTATAGAACCAGCAAGCACATTGCTCCTGGAAAGGAGGATGGCCGGGTAAGGAAGCCATTCCTCCCCCACATCTTGAGGTGGAGGTATCCTGACAAAAAAAGCGCTGAATAAATGGAAAAAGCATCTAAATTTAATGGCAATTTTGCAGGATTTATCATTTTAGCATATAATTATATATAAAGGAGTCCCGATAAAGAATATCACTTAATTGCTAAGGAGGTTTGGCCAGCAGATGGAAGTATTGAAAGTATCATCCAAATCCAGTCCAAATTCTGTTGCAGGTGCCCTGGCCGGGGTTTTGCGAGAACGAGGGTGTGCAGAACTTCAAGCTATCGGGGCCGGCGCCCTTAATCAGGGGATTAAAGCTGTTGCTATTGCCCGAGGTTTTGTAGCTCCTAGTGGAATTGACCTGGTTTGTATTCCAGCCTTTACAGACATTGAAATTGATGGAGAAGAAAGGACCGCAATCAAACTTATTGTAGAACCCCGCTAGTTTGTTTGAGGTCGACGACCTGTTTGCCCTGCAAGCAGGTCTTTTTTTTATAGAATATAATCAGTAACATGGTAGAATATTATGAAATGTGATATGCTTACTGCAGGGACAGAAACCAGGAATATTAGCTCCTATTCCAACAATTATTATGGAGGTTGATGGCAATAATGGAAACAGTTTTTACAGTAGATGGTCACTGCGATACCATGCTGCGGGTAATGAATGATCCGGATTTTGATTTTTTTGCTAAGAACAGTTCTGGTCACCTGGATTTGCCCCGCTTAAAAGAGGGTGGGGTAAATCTGCAGATAATGGCCCTTTTTGTAGAAAAGAGGTTCAAACCTTTTCAGGCCCTGCCCCGAACCCTGGAAATGGCCGGGGCATTCCACCGACTTCTGGATCAGTGCCGGGAGGATGTTACTCTTATTGAGAAAACCCAGGACCTGGAAGAAATTGCCCGGGATAGCAAACGGAAGGGTTTTCTTATGGCCCTGGAGGGGGCAGAGGCCTTATGTAGCTCTGATGTCCTTTACTCCTTTTTTAAGCTTGGTTTGCGGCTGATAACCCTGACCTGGAATCAGCGCAATCAATTAGCAGATGGAGTTGGAGAAAGCTGCACCGGGGGAGGCCTTACTCATCTGGGGCGGGAGCTGGTGCAAGAGATGAACAATCTGGGCATAGGGGTTGATGTTTCCCATCTTTCCGAAAAGAGTTTCTGGGATGTGGCTGAGGTGAGCAGAAAGCCCCTGATTGCTTCTCACTCCAATGCATATAATATCTGTGATCATCAGCGAAATTTAAAAGATGATCAGATTTCTGCTATAGTGGAAAGTCAGGGGATAATCGGGATAAATTTTTGTTCGTTTTTTCTTAATAAAACCAGGCAAACCAGTATTGAAGATATTCTGCTTCATATTGACTATCTGGGAAAAGGATGGGGCTTCGATTGTATTGGGCTGGGAACGGACTTTGATGGAATTGGGTATCCACCCACTAACCTGCAGGATATATCCCGGTTGCCCGGGCTTTTTAAAAAATTAAAGGAGTGCTACGGAGAAGAAGTTGCTAGCAAGATAATGGGTGAAAATTGGAGAAGGGTTTTACACGCGGTGTTACCTTCCAGTTGACAGGGTTTCCGGCAGTGTTATAATGGGCAGGAGGGGGTTTTTTTGGCAGTTGATCTTCATCTCCATTCCACCTGTTCTGATGGCCTTTTTTCCCCGGAAGAAATAGTAAAAAAAGCTGAAGGGATGGGTCTTAAAGGTCTGGCTATTACTGATCACGATACCGTTGCCGGTACCGAGCGGGCCATCCGCACTTCCCGGAGAATAGAGGTAGTTCCCGGAGTTGAATTGAGCACTGAAACCGAGGAGGAGGAAATCCATCTCCTGGGTTATTTTATTAATTATAGCCACCCAGATTTTCTTTCTTTTTTAGAGGAAATCAAGCAGTCTCGAGCTATCCGGTTGGAAAAAATGCTCAGTCTCCTGGAACAAATGGGTTACCCTCTGGGCTCAACCGGGCAGAAGCTTTTTGAGATATCCAATCCCGGGCGGATGCATGTAGCCCGGGCCCTGGTAGCAGAAGGCTATGTCCGGGATACTGATCGGGCTTTTGCTCGTCTTTTAGAAAGGGACCGACCTGCATATGTACCCCGTTACAAGTTGCATCCCGAGGAAGGTCTGGAATTAATTCTGGAAGCGGGGGGGCTGCCGGTTATTGCTCACCCTATAGATTTGCAGGATATGAATTGGATCAAAACACTCAGGAAAAAAGGATTGGTGGGTCTGGAAGTTTATCACCCCCGTCACCCCCGGCTTTTTATTGATTACCTGCAACGGTTATCCCGGGAAGAAAACCTGTTGCCAACGGGGGGGTCAGACTGTCATGGCCCGGATGGGGAGGGTAAGTTTCAACTGGGGAAACTTCAGGTTCCCGACAAATACCTGGAGGGAATTCGCAAATTTAAGGAGGCAAATATTTCATGAAGAAAATTAGCGTGGTTCTGGCCCTTTTTCTGTTTTTGTTTTCCGGCGTAAGTGCGGAAGCAGGAGAAGTAATGGCCATTGTTAATGGGGAAGAGGTTTTTACCGAGGAGTATGAATTAAGAGTGGAAAGATTAAAGTATCATGTTGCGAATATGATGGAAATTGATTATGATACTCCCGAAGGACAGGAATGGCTGGCGGTAATTGAGGGCCGGATAATTGAAGAATTAATCTGGGAAACAATTCTAATGCAGGAAGTTCGAAAATACGAACTGGAAGTTTCCCCAGAAAAAATCGATGAATCTTTTATGGAAGCCCAGCGGGAGTATACCACCCGCCAGGAGTTTGAAAATTTCCTGGAAATAGCCGGATTTACTGCTGAAGAATACCGGGATATGATTCACAATAATCTTTTGATTGATAAGCTCCTGGATATGCAGACCGGTGAATTTGAACCTGCCGAGGAAGAACTCCTGGAATTTTACGAAAACAATTCTTTTCTTTACTCCCAGGAAGAGGAGGTAGCTGCTCGTCACCTTCTGTATGAGGATGAAGAACAGGCCAAAAAGGTCCTTGAAGAAATTAAGGACGGAGCAGATTTTGATGAATACATGGATGATGGAGAAGAGCTGGGCTATTTCGGGCGGGGAATAATGGTTTCGGAATTCGAAGAAGCAGTTTTCAGTATGGAAAAAGAAGAGGTCAAGGGTCCTGTGGAAACTGATTTTGGCTTTCACATTATCTATGTTTATGACCGTCAGGAAGAAGGAATCCCAGCCTTTGCGGATATCCGGGATCAGGTTGAACAGGACTTACACGAAGAATTCCGGGAAGCCGAGCTCAATGATTATTTTCAGATGCTTTATGAAACAAGTGAAGTGGAATTTATTGATTCAGGTCCGGAGTAAGGGAGAAAAAAATTTCGGCAGGGGTAGAATCTAACAATTGAGCAATAAAAAAGTCGGCGGAGATGATATTGTGGTTGATCAGTACCGGGATTGATATGGATTTGTTAAATACCTGCCCCAACAATGGGTATTCAATTAAATAAGATTGCCTAATAACTCAGTTCGGGGAATTATTTTGGGGCAGGAGAAAAGCACTTGCTGTCGAAATAAAAATTATTAAATGCTGGTAAAAGGAGAGATATGGATGTGGGAATTTGTAGTTCAAGGTGGACCAATAATGGTTCCCCTGCTGATAAGTTCAGTTATCAGCCTTGCGGTAATTCTGGAGCGCTATATTTTTTTCCGGCGCACCCAAAACAATAATCAAAAGCTTTTTAAAAAGTATTCCCGCTATATCCGGAGAAATCAATTTAAAGAAGCTATCCGGGATTTAAAGAAAGAAAGGGGCCCGGTAGCCCGGGTTATGGCTTCGGGGTTAACAATTATTGGTGGAACAGGGAAAAATGACCTGGAGGAACACCTCAACCTGGCCGGGGAACAGGAAGTTGCCAAAATGGAAAAAAACCTCATGGTTCTGGATGTAATTGCTTCAGTTTCCCCCTTGCTGGGACTTTTGGGGACTGTTCTGGGGATCATTGATAGTTTTGATATTCTTCATCTTACCGGAGGAGTGGCTTCTCCAGCCCAGCTCAGCTCTGGAATTGCCCGGGCTCTTCTCACTACTGCGACTGGCCTGTTTATTGCCATTCCAACCATGGTTTTTTACTCCCATTTCATTGGTATCCTGAACCGGAGGGTCCGGGATTTAAATCGCTGGACCAAGGAGGTTCAGGGATTACTTGAGGATGTGAATATCCATGTTTAAGAGCAGGTTAAGGAGTCGTCCCCGGATAGAGATAATTCCCATGATCGATGTGATCTTTTTCCTGCTGGTTTTCTTTATGCTTTTTACTACCTTTAAAACAACTCCCCATGGTCTGGATATTCGTCTGCCCCAGGCCATTACTGCTACCCAGCAGCAGGAGGATCAAATTGTTAATATTTATATCAATGATGAGGGGGATATCTTTTTTGATGAGGCTGAGGTAACCCTTGGAGAGCTGAGGGGTGCTCTTGCTATGGAACGGGATCAAAATCCAAATCTGGTTTCGCTGATACAGGCTGATCAACAAACTCCTTACAGTTACGTGGTCGGGGTTATGGATTTACTGAGGGAGCTGGACCTGTACAGGATTAGCTTTGCAGCGGAGCCACCCAGTGGTGATTAAATTGAATTTTAAAGGTTCGAGTAATCTGAAAGGGTTTATTGTTTTATCCATAATTCTCCATATGGCCTTTTTGTTTTTTATGCCGGGGTCCATTTTCCATTCCCAGGTAGAAATGGCCGAACCTCCAGAACCCCTTGATTTTTTCATGGTGGATTATTTACCTGTGCAGGAGGAGCCCGTGGAGGAACCAGCTGAAACCGAACCTGTTCCTGAACCTGAACCAGATTTAGATCCAGAACCTGAAGTTGAAGATATTGAAGAAGAACTGGAGGAACCGCCCCTGGAGGATCCGGAAGAAGAACCGGGGCCAGAGGAGGTAGAAAAAGAAATCGAGGAAGAACTTGAAGAGCCTGACGTTGAAGAAATTGAAGAAGAATTGGTTTTAGAAGAAACAGAAGAAAAGGCTGTAGCCGAAGAAATGCTGGATGAAGAAGTTGATGCTCCCCCCCTGGAAGAGGATATTTCTATTGCCCTGGAAGTGGAAGAGGATCCGATTATGGCTTCTGATTTAAGCGATGAATATGTTTACCTGGATTCCATGATGCCCCCCAGCAGCGAGGACCTGGAAGAGGCTCTAAAACCCGAAGAAGAGCAAATTGAAGAGGAGAGGGAACCGGAGGAACCAGAGGAACCGCAGTTGCCTCAGGATCCAACAGAAGCCCTGCTGAGTAGAACGGACCCCGTAATGCCCAAGGATGTTGCTAATGAAGGCATAGAGGGAACTGTAGAATTAATGTTGCTAATCGGGGGCGATGGTTCGCTGAAAGAAATTGAGTTTCTGGAGGTCTCCGGGGATGATAGAATTGATGATAATGCCCGGATGACCATTGAGCGAATGTGGAATTTTACCGAGCAGCCCGGGGATTATTATATCCACCTGATAATAGAATATAAACTGCCAGAACCACAGCCTCATTTTGTTGACATCTTTTTTGCGGAGGAGGGTGAATGATGATCAGACTGGGGCTCATTGTTCTGGTTTTACTCGTTGCAACCGCAGGAGTTCAGGGAGATTCTCTGGAGGAATACATTGATGGAGAAGGGAATCTGCGCCTGGAAAACGACTTTATTGCCATTTTTGTTAATATGGGCCCGGAAAATCAGGGGCGCTTTGGAGTTGATGTGACCGGTGGCAATCCGGATCATGATGGTGATAATAATAAGCCGTTAATTTACGGCCATCCCCGGCCCTGGGCCTCTTATACTACTATTCGCATCGATGGAGAAAACTATGTATTCGGGGGCGAAACCACCAAGAGGGCTGGACGGGATGCCAGTTACGGGGAGGTTACCCGCGAACCAGAAGTAGTGGACGGGGATAGGATTGTTACAGAGACCACAATAGGAGACATCGTGATCACCCAGGAACTGTCTTTTATTGAAAGCACCACTACGGGCTACCCGGATACCGCCCAGATCAAGTACCAGATAACCAATGAGGGAAATTCCTCTCAGAGAGTTGGTCTGCGGGTAGTTCTGGATACAATGCTGGGTCCTAACGATGGTGCTCCTTTCCGGGTTAGAGATCAGGAGGTCCTGCGAGATAAAGTATTGATTCGGGATGATATTCCTGAATACTGGCAGGCCTTTGATTCCCT